>Ga0187827_10002671_pt1 | contig 23998 bp, 31 predicted proteins | sample ETNtaG_39_FD_167969 | JGI IMG/M metagenome (GOLD analysis project Ga0187827, IMG submission 167969) | Marine microbial and viral communities from oxygen minimum zone, Eastern Pacific Ocean - ETNP2014_SV_150_PacBio MetaG (Illumina Assembly) | ecosystem: Environmental > Aquatic > Marine > Hypoxic... | reverse complement strand
CCCCAAAATGTCTTAATGAATCTAGATGTATGTGTTGTAACTGGTTCAGTGAAATCAGCTCCTGAAGGGGAAACAGCTCCAATTAATGTAACGGAACCTATCCTCTCAGGGCTCCCAAGACTCTGCATCCTCCCTGCACGCTCATAGAATTCTGCAAGACGTGAAGCTAGATACGAAGGATACCCTTCCTCTGCAGGCATCTCTTCAAGACGACCACTTATTTCTCGAAGTGCTTCAGCCCATCGGCTTGTAGAATCCGCTACAAGTACAACATCATATCCCATATCTCTATAATACTCTGCCATTGTTACTCCAGTATAGATACTAGCCTCTCTTGCAGCAACTGGCATATTACTTGTATTTGCTACCAAAACTGTTCTTTCCATTAATGATAAACCTGTAGCAGGATCTTTAAGTTCTGGAAACTTAATTAGAACCTCAGTCATTTCATTTCCTCTTTCGCCACAACCAACATGAAATACAACCTTAGCATTTGCCCAAGCAGCAACCTGATGAAGTGTAACAGTCTTTCCGGTTCCAAATCCTCCAGGAATAGCTGCAGTTCCACCTTTTACAAGCGGAAAAAATGTATCGATTATTCGTTGTCCAGTTATAAGTGGAAGATCAGAATCAAATCGTTTAGTATATGGACGTCCTCTTCTAACCGGCCATCGATGATGCATCTTGAGATCTTGTTTAGGTCCATTTTTTTGAATTGTTGTAATTATTTCATCTATATTGTAATTCCCTTCTTTGATAATTTCTAGAATTTTTCCACCAGAATGTTCAGGAGGAACCATTATCTTATGTTCTATTAGAGGAGTCTCATCTACTACCCCAATTACACTTCCAGCTTCAACTATGTCCCCTTTCTTAACCGTTGGTTTGAAATGCCATTTCTTATCACATGATATGGGTGGTACCGATATGCCTCTTTCAATGAAAGATCCTGCCACCTTTGCGAGTTCATCAAGTGGCCGCTGTAGTCCATCATAAATCTTGCCCATCATGCCAGGCCCTAATGATACTGAAAGTGGTTGTCCTGTTCCAATAACAGGTTCCCCAGGTTTTAGCCCACTAGTGCTTTCGTATACCTGTATGAATGCCACGTCACCTGTTAGTCGAATAATCTCACCAACAACACGATCTTCACCTACTTCTACTGTCTCATACATCTTGGCTTCAGACATACCTGAAGCTTTTACTGCGGGTCCGCTAATCCAGACGATTTTACCTTTGGCTATCAGATAATTCTCACTTCACTTTGTAAGCATATCCGAAATCTGCTTTCTTAAAAGGGGTTTGAATCTTTCTAATCGTACCTCTACAGTATTATTGAATATTACTGACCCGTCACTATTCATAACTTGAACGCCCCCCATACAGTTTAAATTCTTTGATGATAGTTCAATATTTATTTTCCTTGTTTTTTGAATTTCTTTGGAAATATTTTTTAATAAATCTACATCTTTAGTGTTACAAGAAATATTAAATTCTTTACCACCGATAGCATCCAAACCTTCCTCGAGAAGTTTTTTCATAGATTTATCATAACTTTTGTTTGATGAAATATTAACTAGGCCCTTTAGTGACGCTTCAAATATCTTATTTATTGTCTCTTCGATAAGCTGTAGAGAATTATTTCGGGCTTTAAGTTCAGCCTTACCTATTATCTTACTATGTAATGTATCTCCTAGCTTATCTACAGATTGAAGTATTTCCGCAGCTTTGATATTCGTTTCTTGTTCCGTTTTCTCAATGATCTCTAAAGCATCATTATGAGAGTTTTCTAAGCTTAACAGAATTTCCCTCTTTACGTCATTCACTACCTTACTAACTACATTATCAAACGCTTCTTTATTGTTCAATCCTATTCACCAACATAAATGATTTTTTTTATTGTTTACTCATAGATTTATGCAAATATAGTCAACTATCCTATCTTTAGCATTTGCTTAACAATATCACGATAATTTACCTTTTCCTGTTTCCCTCCTGGAGCTGGAACAGAATATATGATAGGAACAGGTTGATTTAACCTCAAATCAGATACCTCGATTCTTATGTTTTTCTCAATATCATCGCTCATTATTATCATGCCAATATCAGGAGTTGCCATTAGGCTTTTCACATTAGCCAAAGCTTCTTTTGGTGTAGAAACCTCTTTACCTTCCACACCTGCAAGCTGAAGGCCAGTAACAAAAGGGCGTCTACCGATTGCAACAATTCTCATATCAGAGATTACGGCAAAATGGAGAATTATAAAACTTCCTCTTGAATTCAATAGTCTTACTAGAGGGCATATTAAAAAAAAGGGTAAAACACAAATATCTAGAACGTCTTGACATTTTTTTAGAAATAAATATGTATACCATAAAGTGGGGAAGAGAAGATGTTTTCCATATGTAAATTGTGTAGTAAGTCGTACTAAAAGGTTATTAGAAGACATTCTGGATGTGCATTGCAGACAGGCACAGAAGTGAGACAAACTTGGTAGTACAGAAGTTGATGAAGACCACACTTGTGAGTCCACGCAATGAACTTTCAAAAATTACAACTGATCTTTCAAGATTGGATATGTTTCATGTTATTGAAGATGATTCCACATCTGATTCTAATCTAAATGATTTGGCGTTACGTGCCTTTAGAATTTTTATCGATATGGATGAAATTCTTAAAGAGTTAGAAATTAAGGAAATAGGTCTTATTGATACGCTCACCAAAGGATATCATATCAATAAAGAGAAGGTTAAAGCGAAGGATTGGAGTAATTTTATAGAAAAACTTGAGGTGGATGCTAAACCAATAATTAAAGAAATAAAAGATCTACTATCAGAAAAAAACCAACTCTTAAATCAGTTAGAAGTGAATGAATCACTAAATAAAACATTAGCTATGTTTGCAGATCTTTCCGTAGATTTAAATATTTTACAAAGTCTTAGGCAGTTTCATGTTGTCTTTACAGTTTTATCAACAAAAGATCTTGAAGAAGTACGGAAGACTCTACTTGATGATGTAATTATTTCGACAAGACTTACCTCAGAAACAAGTGCCTTGTTCATTACGACACCTGCCACCGAATCTGAACGAGTAGAGAAAATTCTGAGAAGCTTCGAAATAAAACCCTTTGAGATACCAGATAGGCTACCACAAAACTTGATTGAAGCAAAAAAGGCTGTAACCAAAGATCTGGAGAGACAGACATTAAGATTTAAGGATATCAACAATATGATAAATACTAAAATTGAACAGTCTTCACAGAAGATGCTTTCTCTCAGAGAAGAGGCAAAAACAGTTAATGAATTGTTTACCAATGTTAAGAAAGTTGGAGATTTAGAGTATTTTGCAGTTATCAAGGGTTACTTTCCTAAAAGTGGTCTCAAGGAGTTCAAAAAGAAATTTAGTAAGTACATAGTATTTACTGAAGATGTAAAGCAAAGAGAGAGTGAAACGGATAAGAAATCATCCATCCCACCAACCATAATGAAGAATTTTCCGTTTATTAGAGCGTTCGAGCCGATTACTTTGAACCAAGGTCCACCTAAGTATGGTGAGATAGATCCTACCCCGCTAATTATGCTTACATTTCCTTTTTTTTACGGAATTATGTTTGGTGATTTGGGACACGGAATTATTCTATCACTTTTTGGACTCCTTTTGTATATTCGGGGTAACAATTCTATGAAGAAATGGGGAATAATGCTTACAGTAGCCGGTATCATTGCATCTATTGTTGGATTGAGCATTGGTGAGGTATTTGGTTTCGCTATAGGAGATATTATACCAAGTCTTAAACATCCACTTCTAGAGATTGTGGAACGCCATCATGGTACAACGAGTTTTAGTACAGACGCGGTATCTATAATTCTACAATTTTCAATAATCATAGGTATATTCCATCTTACGATAGGTTTTGGATTAGATATAATCAATGGCCTTAAAGAAAAGGAGTATGTTGAAACATTAACAGAGAATATACCAACATTCTTTATGTACACATTTGGTGTAATCTTTGCCTTAGCTTTTCTTGGTGCAGGAAACAACTTTGAAGGACTTTTAACAATGCAGGATCCTATACCGTTACTAGGAATCCCAGTTGCTCAAGCTACTTCAATATCTCTGCCAATTATCGTCATCACAATTTTAGTTTTGATACTCGGAAAACCAATAGCAATTATTCTAAAGAAGGCCCCAAAAGAAAGTATTGCTATGGTGTTAGTTATGGGAATAGTTGAGTTCATAATAAGAATTGTTGAGTTTTTGGCAGGTACCATGAGTTATGCAAGACTTGGTGTTCTACTTTTAGTTCACGCAGCGTTACTTATGGTATTGAATATGGCTGTTTCGCTTCCGTTAGCTGTAGCTATTCCGATGTTAATAGTCTTCAACATATTAATAATGATGTTAGAAGGATTGATAGTGTACATACAGGATTTAAGGCTACATCTTTACGAGTGGTTTACAAAGTTCTATGAAGGGACAGGATCTATTTTTAGAAAAATAAAGCCAGAACCAAAGTATTTTGATGTAGAATGGGAAGAAAAATAAATCTATTTATTTCAAAAGAACAAGTTTTGACATAATTTCTTTAACTCCTAAATGATGCTCAACCCCAAAAGATACCGCAGAAAGGTTTCTCATTTCAAGCTCAGTAAGCTTAATTGCGCCCAGTACGATACTAATTCCATTGATATCCCAAAGAAATGGATTAAACGCTCTGCGATAACCTATTGTCCGAAACCCATCTTCAATGCCCGTGAGAGATTCTTCCTCATTTTCGGTTGGAAGGATTATCTTCCGATATGCTGTTCCCAAAAGAATTTTTATAGATTCAACAATGGACTCAGCATCCATCATGGCCATTAAATTCCGCTCTGATACATCAAAGAAAGGTGAAATAAGCATTTTCTTTATTTCAGATGATTCAAGATTCCAGAGTTTTCCTCTTAGCACCGCTAAACTGTTAAACGAATCAATGTCCACCGCAACAATATCTCTAATACGTTGATCATCTTTATGCTTTAAGTTGTAGGCTTGTAGAATTTTATCAAAGTAGGCTTTATCGATAAATATATCGAATATTTGGAGTTTACCAGTTTTCTCAAATATATCTAATGCAGATATGGCATCGTCTCCGAATTCACTATTCTCCAGAAGAGTAATAGTTTGCTTAATATTCTCAGATGAAAGCGCCTTCACAATCAGATCACGTCTCCCTATGAGTTCCTCTGCGTGCATATCCAGGTGTTTTGATATCTCTTCATTCGACTTGTTCTGTGCCCTACCTTTCAGCAGAATCTTCAAATTACTCGCAATATATTTTAAGTAGTATGCAGTAAGAATTTCGTTGTTGGGAGTCACTTTTAGCAGTTTATGGTGTATTTGTGAAAGATGCTTATGAAAACTCATTTCAAATTTGCTGCTTGTAAGTGGTGGTTCAAGCGAAGAAACGACTTCAGCATAGATAGTGCCTCTTAGTTTTACCAACACATCATCTAAGTTTTTTGATTCCGCCAAACCTTCGAGTGCAGAAAAATCGAGTAAGTTACCATGAGTGGCGAAGGACTTTACCATACTGAAGGTCTGTTCGGCGAAATGGTGTTCAGTTTTCATTTTATTCACCGAGTACTTTATTTGAAACTTTTTCTAATGCGTCTTGAAATTTTTTATCTATTCTTTTCTGTAGATCCTTAATGCTCTCATTATTCTTCTGTAGAATTTTATTTGCATCCTTTTCGGCATTATTTTGGATTTCATCAAGAGCTTTCTTTCGGCTCTTTGTAATATCAATTAGTGCTTCTTCCTTTGCCTTTTCTGCAGCTTCTTTTGCTGCATCAAGCAATTCTTGTTTTTTTTGATCCATTCCTAATTTAATACTGTCAATCTTCTTTTCCACATCTAAGAGAATATTCACTACTTTCTCTATTTCTGTGCCAGAATTATCAGACAAGAACACTCACATATCCCTGCTTTCAGATGTAATTAAAGTATTACTGGGTCAAGATGAAAGCTGAAGAATAGCTTGCGCAAGATCGCCATCACTCTCTTCCAAAGCTACACTTGCTCTCTCCTTGGATACTCCTGCTTGCTGAGCAACAAGTAGAACGTCTTCCTCAGTGAACTTGGGCTTTTCACGCTCAATTTCCTCCACATCGCTTCCCATAACTTGAAAAACTCGCATACCCTTTGCGTTTATTTCTGAAACATTAGCCTCTCGTATTACCATGTCTTTATTTGAAGTTCGAATAATAACTTCCTTTACGTCAGGTATTTGGTTCATATCCAATCCCATGCGTTCAAGCATACGTCTATTTTTTCTTCCACCTAACTCCAAATTTTTCTCATCGTTCCTTTCTATTCTCGCAGGGAGATGATATCTTCAATCCCTTAAGCATTTATCTTACCCTCTGTTGTCCTGTTTATTGATTCCCTGACCTTGACCGCTACGCCCATATTGAAGGCCCTGATCATCTTAGCAGATAAAATCGCTCTACCTACTCCAATAACCTTGCCTTTCTCATTTAGGATTGCCACATCAGAAGCAGGTTTTACTCCATCCCCACAACTTACAACATGCTTAGCAAAAACTGACCGCCCCTTGGACACGAAAATATCAGGGCCATCCTTTACAACAATGCAGTTCTTAAGAAACAATGGATATTTAATTAGAATATCTGCACAATATACCGTAATAGCAATACTGCCATCAGAACGAAGAGTAGCAAGGAGCTTATTCTTTACCATAACTGACTTTAATCGTCCAGTACGCTTTGAGAAAGAAAACTCAAGTTTATCAAGAGGTAGAACACTAGCTACATCCTTCCCGAAAATATAATTCATAGACATAACAAACTTATCTTTGAAATTCAACTGATGATCTGTGTTTAAGAGAATAAAAGATATTAATGTTACACTTTCCAGATGGTATCTATCTATGACAGAAAGATGCGAAATCTGTGGTAATATTATTAGAGGGTCAGCTGATGCAATTCAGATAGATGGAGGACTATTCAGGGTCTGTTCTCTATGCTCTAAATTGGGAAAATCTGTAAAGATACCGCAAAAACCTCCATCCCCTCGGTTAATGATATCTAAATCTGAACCAATCAATAGAACATATGAGGAGAATGAAGTCGAGCTTCGGAGAGACTTTAACAAAGCAATTAAATCTGCAAGAGAAAAAAAAGGAATATCTCAAGAAGAAATGGGAAAAAGAATAAATGAGAAGATTTCAGTAATAAGACATCTTGAAACAGGAACACTAAAGCCGACCGATATTCTCTCAAGAAAGATTGAACGTTTCCTAACTATACAGCTTTTAATACCTGAAGAAACTTAAGAATGATATCACATTTAGATCCAAAAGATAAATTTTTGCAAGATAGGCAAGCTGTATTAGTAACTTATCCAGATCCATTTTGTGTAAATGAAGCTAAAGAACTAGCTGAATCTGCAGAATACATTATTCTATCAACGGTTACTCAGAGATATTTATCAAAGGCAAAATATGGAATCAGTGAAGGAAAAGCTGAGAAACTGAGAGATATAATAGAAGAAGTTGGTGCCAACATTGTGATATTTGACGAGAAGCTTCGATCTACTCAGATATACAACTTAGCTAAGCTTACTGGATATGAAATAATAGACCGTGAAAGAATGATATTGGAAATATTTTCTAAACGAGCTACTACCACAGAAGCAAAGCTTCAGGTAGAGCTTGCTGAACTAGTTTATGAGAAACCTAGAGCCAAAGAAAAGGTTAGGTTAGCGAGGATATCAGAACAACCAGGGTTTTTTGGTTTAGGAAAATATGAAATAGATGTTTACGATCAACATCTAAAACGAAGAATATCTAAGATAAAAATGAAGCTTAGACACACCAGAAAAATGAGGGAATTACATCGAATTCATAGAGAAAGACTCCAGATACCAATCATCTCACTTGCAGGTTATACAGGAGCAGGAAAGACAACATTATTCAATAAGCTTACAGGTGATGAGAAAGAGGTGGGTAAAATGCCCTTCACAACTTTGACAACCTCCACAAGATTGGTGAATTTAAATGGCTTCAAGATACTTTTATCTGATACAGTAGGGTTCATAAGTAAACTCCCTAATTATATGATTGAGGCATTCAAATCAACTCTTGAAGAATTAATTTATACCAACCAACTTCTCCTCATTCTTGATGTATCTCAATCTATTGAAGATATTTCTAGACACTACAATAGTTGTGTAGATGTATTGATTGATTTAGGTGTATCTCCAGAAAAGGTTTTCCTAGTCTTTAATAAATCCGATATGCAAGATGAGACACATCTAAAATCCAAGTTACTTTTCTCAGGCTTCACTCCTCAAAATTCAGTTTTTATCTCTGCAAAGACAGGTTTAGGGATCAATGTGTTATTAGAAAAAATAAAGAAGAATATATTCAAATCTGCTAGAGCTAACGTATTGATAAAGAAACATGAGATTATATCTCTTTCATCTTTAATAGATTGGTTGAAGTCTCAAGGAAAAGTAGAGATTAAAAAACAAAATAATGGTGATTTAATGCTAAATCTGATGACCAAATCTTGGGTTCTTGAAAGGTTTACTAAATCTGTTAAAGAAATACGGAAGAAAGAAGATGTGATATAAGACGGTAGTACATGTTCTCAGAATAGGACATAGACTTGTTAGAGATGATCGAGCTACCACACATGTCTGTCTAGTTGCACGTGCATTTGGGGCAGAAAAGATCTACATTTTTGATGGAGACCCAAAAGTCAAAAAGACGATAAACAATGTTAATCTACGATGGGGAGGAAATTTTGAAGTTCATATAGTCAATAATTGGAAACGTATATTGTCAGACTGGAATAAGAGGAAGGGTATTATTGTTCACCTCACTATGTACGGTTTAAATCTAGATGAAATAATAGATGATGTACGTAAAACTACAGGAGATATTCTTCTTGTTGTAGGATCTAAGAAGGTTCCCAAGGAGTTATACGAAGGGAGTGATTTTAATATAGCAGTTGGTAATCAACCACACTCTGAAGTTGCTGCCTTGGCAGTTTTTCTGGATAGGCTTTTTAAAGGTGAAGAATTTAAACGTGAGTTTAATTATGCTAAATATAGGGTTGTTTCTAGTGAAAAAAGAAAGCACGTGGAGAAGCTAAAATGAAAATAGAATATGAAGATCCGTTTGTAAAAATAGCGGGGCTTTTAGGTGGAGAGGAATATATTAGAGTAGCAAGAGCACTCCTTAATAGTGAAAATGCCACAGATGAGGAAATAGCTAGCGCAACGGGATTAAAGATAAATGCAGTTAGAAAAACTTTATATGATCTCTTTGGAAAGTCATTAATAACTGGTGTAAGAGTAAGAGATCTAAAAAGAGGGTGGTTTGTATATCGTTGGAGAGCTCAAAAAGACCAGGTTGACGGTTTTATTAATGGTCAAAAGAAGAAGGCGTTAGATCATCTACAGAAAAGGCTTGACTTTGAAGAAGGACATCAATTCTACTCTTGTGGGAAACCCGAATGCCGGAAGCTAACATTTGAAGAATCCATAGAAGTGTTTTTCAAATGCCCAGAATGCACACAAACTCTTAAACTAATAGATAATGACCATATTAAAGAGGCATTGATATGGAAGATTCAGCAAATGGTAGAAGAGATTAACAATCCTTCCTAAAAACAGGGACCTCATTCAACAATTTATCTAAGAAAATAAAAAGATTTAAGCATCTTTTAAGTGCGGTTCTCCTTGAGCAGCGAGGTGGGGAAGCCAGGTTATCCCGGCGGGCTCATAACTTATGTTCTGAGGGAGAAACCCGCAGAGTGAATTATTTTAAATTCACGCGGAAATCGGTGGTTCAAAACGGGCAGAAAAACCCGGGAAAATCCACCCCTCGCTACTCTTATACTCCTTTTGTTTTTTGAAGATAACTTTCATAAAGATATAGAGATTTTTCTTGCGAACTTTCTATTGAGGGAGACCTCAATTTTCTGATCTTCATAATAGATTCATTTGCATTGAGACCTAGATGTTTTAATATATAGCTAGCCAATATGGTTCCAGTTCGACCCTGCCCAGCAGCACAATGGACAGTTACAGGTCTTTTTTTAGAGATTTCATCATGGATAAACGAAATAATTTTGTCGATTTGTTCAACAGATGGAGCCATGTGGTCATTGATAGATTCATGCATATACCCTAATTCCACCTTCCTTATCCATTCATTAGGTATAGGATATTCTGTAAGGTTGACAATTGATTCTACACCTTGATTCTTTAGCCAAATTAGATCATTTTTTGACTCGGGACGGCTGCAACCAGCCAATTTTCCGTTTATCACCCAGCTGAAATTCCAAGGTTTTCCCAGTATTCTACTAAATAATCTTCGTAATATTCTTGATATTTTTCCCAAGGTTAATCACTATTGTCTAAATATATTTATTTCTTAAATTTTAACTATTATTTTGTAGTTATCTTAATTGAACCAATGTTCTATTAATGGTGAATATATTTTATGTTTCAATAGGTAACGCTGTTTTGGTTTGGTAAGATGTCGTTGAGCTCTTGGAGGAGGAATATATATACCAACTTGAATTGTTCTCGGATTTTCAAATTTCACTTTTTCAGCTTTTCTATCAGTTTTGTTGCAGAAGTCACAATGAAATCCTTGACTTTGCCCTTTTGAACTCATACGTTTGCCACAGATATTGCAGTCTGGATTAACGAATCTGATATCATCAGTAATTTTTTTAATCAGGAGAGACTCCATATTTATGGTGGCAGGATGTTTACTTGTTCGCTTTCTAACACTACCAGCAATTTCTATTGAATCTCCTGGGATAAGAGACAGAACAGTCTTTCGGAATCTTCCAGTTGGTTCATAAGCAGCACAATTTGCATATCCTTCTTTATTCTTGACTTTAAGGTAAACATGTCCTCCAATCCCTGTTTTTGGAGGTTCTATAACTGTACATTCAAAGTGACCTGTTCTGTATGCTTTCAAATCACTAAGATCAAGCTTTGATTTAAGATGCGCACCTGTACCTTGATTAGTTTTGAATATCAAATATCCTTTTACAGCTTCATCAATCTTTATCATTCTATATGCTTGGAGCACCTTTTCTGGATATTCACCTCGAATACCTAGAAGAACTGGATCTGGGCCTCTTGGAGTTATCAGAACTCTCTTTTTTTCTTCATCATAACAATTAAAAGTGTCAGGATATATTTCTCGACTCATCTTTTTGACTGATTCATTATCAACTGCACGTTGATGACCCCAATTCTCCTTAGATCTAAATGCAAGAAGTTCAAAGGTAGCATCATTGTGAAGTAAATTTCCAATTGCAGCAAGAGCACCTATTAATCCTCTTTGTTTTCCCCATCCACGGTATTGGATATTATGTTTCTTCATTAGAGATATTGCTTCACGTCTGCTTACTACTTCAGAAAGGGCGGTTTCTGCAAAATTTATAATCTCTATATTTGGTGGACTAATAGTGGACATCACTACACCTGGATTTGCCTGCTTCCCTAACTCAGAATATTTTGATACTAGCATACAAGCATCTTCGTATGCTTTTTCTGGATCTTTAGTGCGAAACTTTAAAGATACAGCGCCATTTCCCCTAGTTTTCCACGGGATATTTGGATTAAGCCGTATTAAAATTGGATAATCTTCAAATGATATTCCCTTCCTTAAGAACTGTTCTACAAGTAAATAGGCGATATATGTTGTACACATACCGTTTTTTGAGTCTGTATCATCGATAGCAATCACTACAAGAGTTTTATTATCCATCCCAGTTTCAGGATTTGATGGACTGTCTTTAAGTGCAATCAAGAAATTAGTTGTCGACCACAATCATTGTAAGGGTTGATCTTACTTTCTCTAAGCGCCTAATTTTCCATGTTATTGTTTCCTTTACTTTTTCTAGGGTATCAGCTTCTATTTTTACAACTATATCGTATACGCCATAGACTATGTAGACATCTTTTACAAATTCTATTCCCCTTAGATCTTTTAGAAGATCATCTTCAGCTCCTAAATCGGCGTTAATAAGAACAAACGAAAGAGGCAACTTATTTTATACTCCATTTTTTGATAATGAGAACATCATTATTAAACTTATTTGAATAATAATTATAAAAATTATAATATCACACCATTAATCATTTGGTAATACTACAAAAAAATGTGTAGCATGCAATTAAAAAGTTAAGTCAAGCACCAAGTGAGGAAAGAATTCGATTCTTCTGATATATATTTCATAATGCTAAATCTAGAAAATTTAAATCTAGAGATTTAATCAGTTAAAGAGTGAAGATATTCCCCAGAGAACACGGTGCAACTGTAATCTGGTTTGCATCAATCCTTACAACATTTCTAACTATGCCAACATATCCATCTATTCTTAACATCTTTTTTTTTCTCTTTTTTTCCTTTGCAATTCTAATTCTTATTGCTCAGATAACTAAACTCAAATTAATAATAACCCAAATGCAACTTAATTGGCTTATCTTACCCATCATTACAAGTCTTTTAACTTCCATTACAATTCTTGGATATTATATTATGTTTGAAACTGTATCCGCAAAGAATCTTAGCATCTGGTTCCTCTTTTTTACTTTTACTTTCATTTCTGTCACTCTTGTTCAGAAAGAGGTTCAAGGAATGTTACAGATAAGAAAGAATCCTATTTCACATATTGTTTTTTTAGGCGTTGGAGTATTTGTTGTTGAATTCATAATGATAATAATATTTAGGTTGATGAATCCAGCTATCATTTTATCAATTGTACCTCTTATCTCGATGTGGATTTACCTTAAAAGAACTCATCTAGATAAATTAAATACCGATTCCAAGGTTAAGAAAATTAGGAGAATAGGTTTGTTTCAATCATTGAATGTTATATTATTTATCCTGATTCTTGCTGTCATATACAGATTGTGATTCCAGGATATACTAATTAATTATATTTAATAAATGCGAGCTCAGAACTCAAGATCTTGCTCACATTAAATCACAAGGGCTAACCTCTTCATAGCTCGCAGGTAATGCAATCACTTAAAGTGTAAATAAGAGATACTATGAAACATTGGGATGGGGGTATCTTAATGGTAAACATAGAGACAACATCTTCACTTGAATCATTCAGAAGATTCCTCATCACAAGTACATGCTTAACATTCATACCTGAAAGCTATAAATTCGATAATGAGGTGTTCCCAGAGAAAGAAGGAGAATCAGGTTCAATATACATTGAGGCTGCTGACAAAGTAACACTGAAGAAGATTAGAATGATATCTTTCATAAATGTGAGAGATGTTCTCGGTATACTTTATACATCAAAAAGTGGAAATACGACATTGAAATGGCGCCAAACTCGAGGAATAAATGGAAAGGCAACTGGTGTAGCATCAGCTAATTCTCTTGTAAATCTTCTTGAGTCAGAGGTGATTACCAAGGAGTACGCAGAGGAACTTGTGCAAAAAGCTGCGGAAAAGAATGAAGAGCCCACATTTTCTGCAGATGATGAAGATGAATTAATCGATGAAGATCTATCAGATACATCAAAATTCGAAATTCCTGATTTAGAGGGTACTCTTCAAACAGCCGATGATGTTTAGACCCAAAGGCTTGTTTACATAGCACGATATATTACCTAAGCATATCGATATTTGGTAATACTTAATCTCCCTTACAAAAATGGAGATAATGCATAATAACTTATTTGAAAATAAATAAGATCTATATTCAAATCTATTATTACTTCATTTTGATATCTCAACATTTAAATCAGGTAGAAAAACAACTAGACTTGAAGGAGCAAAAACGAATTTAATTGGTTTTAGTTAAGGTTCTCAGAATAAGTAGCATAACGGATCCTGAATCTGGTAAACTGGGAAAACAGATTGAGTTGGTTGAGGCAAGACAAAGAAACTCTTCATCTTTTACAGGAGCAGCAGGGGTAGGTGGAGATGAAACAAGATTAGTGAAGAATATTTTAAATCAATTCAAATCTGTTGGTGTATTCCCACAAGTTAGAGATCTTACTCTACCTAAACTCACTCTATTCTTAACCGAAATCGAGTACGATCTACTTGGAGTACGTTTTGAAGTGAATGATGTTTATGATTTAATAATGAAGGATAGTGCATTTATGCTGAAGAAATCTACTGAAGGCGTTTAAGCATAAAACAGCAGAACCTAATCTCTTATTTTAATTCTTTTTGTTAAAATAAATCAATGCGGCCGACGGGATTTGAACCCGTGTTCTCAGCTTGGAGGGCTGATGTCCTGGACCAGACTGGACGACGACCGCCTACTAGACCAGAATCACCGTTAGTCATAAAGTTATTTTTCAAACAGCTTCTCATATTCATAGATAATTCGTGCAATTACAACATTTGAAGCTAATCCTTGATGGTTAATGGAAGATGTTTTTTTGAAGCATCTACTTGTATTCTCAGAGAAATGACCATGAGGAAAACCACCAACCACTAAAACTGGTCCATCTTTATTCTTTAATTCATTTGCGATGTTTTCAAAGCTACTGGGTAAACCATGTCTTGACAATCCAATTACGTATGGTGCCTTGATTTTATTCAAAAGTTCTTTAAAATTCATATCTAGAATTTCAAGTAGGCATTGATCGTTTGAAACGATTTTTCTATCTTTGAAAAGATTCTCCATTAATCCTTCAAATCTAAAGTAAGACTTTGGAAGTTTGACCGACTTACCGAGAAAGATCACTTTATCATTAAAAGTGTGTACACAAACATTTAGGCGATTTTCTAGGTATAATGGTGTAGACGTAATTTCTAAGAGAGCAAAGTGAATAAGATCTGGTCGTCCTCGTTTTGTATGATATTTCAGCTTTAACATTTCGAAATGATGGTAACTCCTATCTAGAAGCATCTCTCCTGGTTTTTTTCCTCTAGATTTCGACTGTTTAATGACTGAAGGAAACCGCCATATCGATTTAGGAATAATCTCTAATGCGGCCTCTGCAATTATCAATGTAAGCAAGTCAATCGCAACATAATGCTAAGCTTTTTATCTATCATGGTTTTTACAAAAACTAATTGAGGATTACTCGTCTTAACTTAAAGTCTTTAGCTAGATCTCGCGTTAAGATTCTATTAGTGAAATCTCTACAAACAGCCAAGGAAGATATAAATTTAGCTGGAAGACAGGCGGAATTAGCTAGACGAATATGTCTAAAATATAATCTCAGATTTACATATGATGATAAACAGCTCTTCTGCAGAAAATGTAAGAGATTTATTGTACCTGGTGTGACATCACGCATAAGGTTGGGATACAGTCCTAAAGCAGTTAAGATAACTTGTTCAGAATGTGGACATATATATAGGAAGTTATTAAAACCTAGAATCGAAAAAAACAAGTAATAGATTTCAGAGAATAAGCCTAAATAGATGTCATCGTTGGGTTAAGAGTTGCTGGATGATATAGATATGCCTACAGTATACGATGTTCCCTCAGATTTATTAATCAAACAGCTAAGTGAACATTTACGTAAAGTACCGCAAATAGCTCCTCCATCGTGGACTTTATTTGTAAAAACTGGAGCCCATGCGGAAAGGATTCCTCAAGATAAAGATTGGTGGTATACAAGATGTGCATCAATTTTAAGAAAAGTGTATATCAAAGGACCCATAGGATTGACAGATCTAAAGTCTAACTATGGTGGTGGTACCCGTGATTCCGTTGCAGTACATCATAAAGCAGCTGGAGGTTCAGCTATAAGAAAAGCTTTGATGCAACTCGAAGCAGCCGAGTTAATATCTAAAAAACAGGGTCAGGGTAGATTTGTATCCAGTAGAGGTCGAAGCCTACTTGATCGTATTAGCACTGAAATCTTTAAAGAGCTTGTTAAGGCCAATCCCTCTTTAGAGAGGTATGTAAGATAAGGTGAGTAGTAATGTCAGAAGCTGATAAATCTGAACGAACAGTACCTGAAGAGGAAAAAAATCAACGTACTATGCGTGAAGGAATGCTTAGAATGCTTCTGACTTCTGAGGCACGTGAAAGATTAACTAATATTAGAATGGTCAAACCAGATGTTTCTAAGATTATTGAAGATAATATAATTAGGCTGGCATCGGTGGGAAAGATAAGTCCTCCAATAACTGATGAATATATTAAACAGTTGCTTTTATCGATTCAAAAACCGAAGAGAGAATTCAAGATTAAGCGTGTATAGATAATGGGTAGAAATAAGACTTCAGGCATAAAGAAACGTCTTTACAAGAAGGTTAGGAGGAGTTTTTCTGTTCCTACTTGGGTTGTTGTGAGAACAAATCGGAAGGTTAGAAGATCAGTTAAGCAGAGGTCTTGGAGAAGAACCAAGTTGAAGGTAAGGTAGAAATTTGAATGTCAGAAGAGAAGGTTGAGGAACTTATTCGAACATACACAATTCCTCTAGGCCGAATGATGATCTCTCCAAGACATAAGAGAGCAAATAAAGCTGTTACATTGATTAAAGAGTTTGCAGCAAAACATATGAAGAGTAGTGAGATACATATATCACCAGATTTGAATTTAATATTGTGGAAAAAAGGGATTAGAAATCCTCCTAGGCGAGTAACTGTAAAGATGGAAAGAGATGAAACCGGATTAGTAGTAGTCTCACCCGCAACCGAAGAAAAGAATCCTAGCAAAGAATAGTCTCAGATAATTCTTTCAACCAGTATCTTAGAGAAGAAATTGTAACTATTTACTCAATCTGATCAAGTGAAGATAACTCAGTGTCTATCCCACTTTCCATATCTGAATCTATCTGATGGTTGTGAAGTATCTTTTCAAGTGGATCGTAGTTATCAAATTTTATGCTTTTGAAACCAGAAGTCAGGAGAACAGCAGTCATGGTATCACCACCATTTGTATTAAATCCTTGATAGACTTCAAGTGATCCTCTGCCAAGCATTGTATTAAGTCTGCTTGTAGATGTCTCGAGTTCATTTGCGGTAATTCTTTTATCACCGGTTAGGTAAAGTATTGCACTGTTTGCCTCATCTGGCTCCACAACGCTATAAACAGATTCTATTGCTCTAACTGTTGCTTCTTCTGCTTTATTGATTGAAGAAGACGTACCAATACTCAATACTGAATAACCACGATTAGTTATGGTGTCTAAAAGTCTGTTCATCCCTACATTCAGTTCTCCAGACGATTCAACGATTCCAGAGAGTGCAGTTGTTATTCTTTTGTTGATAATTGAGTAAAATTCAGGTATAGACATCTGTGCCTTATTTGAGGATATCATATCGTTATCAGCTATTATGACAGCATTAGAGTTCTCCTTAACTTTCTTAAGTGCAATTCCAGTCCAGAAATGCTTACTCTTTTCGAAACCAAATGGGGTGATCATTACACTTATAGTGAGGATCCCCTCTTCTTTTGCCATCTTCGAAACCAGGGGAGCTAATCCTGAACCGGTACATCCGCCTAAACCAGAAACTAGAAAAACCAATCGTGCATCACTAAGAATTTTTCTTATTTCCTTCATATGCCTTTGCGCTACACTTCTGACAGAGCTTGGTGTTCTATTCCCCGTATAACCACTATCCATAAAGATCTTTTTACTTTTTGAAGCATAATCTATATCTTTCTTTTCGCAGCTCACATATACATGATCGTCAATGCCCAAGTTGGTTCTTTCTAGATGGGCAAGTATGCGGCATCCTGCAGTGCCAAAGCCGATGGCCAGAACCTTATCAGCATTTGGTGGTGGCAGATATTGCATTAAATCCTCTGAACAGTTACGATTCAAGATGTAAGGATTGTTAATACAAGATTTATTTTTAATATGATAAGAACATAAAAAGTATACTTCATGTTGATAAAAAATTGACAACCAATTGTGATGAATATTAGATCAGGTAGGTTTACCCACTAGACAAGCAGAGGTTGCATTAATCACTTCGATGTCTAAAACTTTGCCAAGAGTAATCTGCTTCTTGATAATAACTGGTCTATAGGCAAAATTTCTGCCTACAACCGCCCCCCGCACTTTTTCATCAATTAGAACTTTACCACGCCACCCTATCCATTGAACATTATTTAGAAGTGTAGTATCCTGAACAATTCTATGCAGCTCCTTACTTCTTGCTTTAACAATTCGTGAATCCAATTGTAACATCCTTTCAGATTGTGTTCCAGGTCTAGCCCCATACTTTGAGATATTTACAATATCGGGTTTTATTTCTTTAATTAGATTGATTGTCTTCTGAAAGTCTTCTTCTGTTTCAGTTGGGTAACCAACAATTATGTCTGTTGACAATGTTGAAAGAGGAAAATCATGTCTGAATCTCTTTACCGAGTTAATGAAATCTTCAATTGTATAGGTTCTTCGCATCGCCTTAAGTACTAGGTTGCTTCCACATTGAACTGGCAAATGGAGAAATTTAAAGAATTTTTCATCTCTGAGAACAGACATTAGTTTATCAATCATATTATGAACATACTCTGGATTCATCATACCCAATCGAATCTTAAAATCACCTTTTATGCTGAGGATAGAATTTGAAAGGGAGACTAGGTCGGTTCCAATATCTTTTCCATAACAACCGTTATCTTGCGAAGTCAACCATATCTCTTTACATCCATTTTTAAGAGCCACCTTCACCTCACTATTGATGGATATTGGACTGTAACTGGTTAACTCTCCTTTTGCTATCTTTACTTGACAAAAGGTACAATTACCAAGACAACCTGAAGATATCTTCACAATTCCTATGATTTGATTACGTCTTATCCTTGGAAAAAGAAGGTTAGGTAAGATAGTTCCTTCAAGATGAATGCTTTGAACACCTTTTATTGCGGCTTTAACGGTCTCAACTGTTCTGTTAAGATCTTCAGGTCCGAGAAGACTTACTTTCGGATTAATATTTTCTATCAAACTTCTCTCAGTTTTAGGCATACAGCCAGCTACCACCAACGGAAGGTTAGAGGAAGATAATCTCTTAATTCGATGCATCATTCTATGTGATGAAGCAGTTTTCACAGTACAAGTAACAATTATGTTTACATCAGCTTTTTCTGGTTCTTCTACAGATATTAGAGAGTTCTCTTTAAGCAGACCAGCCATTATCTCTCCGTCTGCTACATTTGCGCTGCACCCGTATGTCTCTAAATAGAATTTCTGCTTGGTCATCCGTATAGACTTTCAACCTCCACCCACTGGAGGCATAATCGCAACCACATCTCTATCCATAAGTATCTTAGATTCTAGATCATCATTATTTACAGCTTCACCATTCAGTAACAAAATCAATCCTTTTCTCAAAGATTCATCTTCTGAACAAACAACCCTTTTGAAATCTTCACCATACATATCACATAACTCAGACAACATTCTTTTTATTGATGTTTCTTTATAAAAATTTAAAGTATCATCTTTATGCCCAGTCATATCTCGAATCATTGCAAAGTATTTGATAATAACTTTCATTGTACCATATTCTCCCACATCATAATCAAAAAAATCAGTTAAATCTCCAATATTATGCTAAGAAAACTGTTGCTATCACCAGAAAAAATACACTTGTAAAGTCGATAACAGGATTAGTTTCAAGAAACTTTTGTGACATTCCCTGTGTTCTGAACGCTATATAGCGTTTTTTTACATCTAATCCATTGTCGAAGGTCTGGTTTTGGTTACGTAGTTTATATTGTACAGCCATAATTTCTCATTTGGTTGATTTATACCTCCATTATTAATTTTTTTCCCGTTATTGGTGGAAACAGATTATAAGCAGACCATTAAATGCTTCAGCGCAGATTTCAATGAATAAGATCATTGTCAGAAAAATTATTGTAGGAATCACATTAATTATACTGATGTTAAATCTCTCAATTCCAATCTATTCGCAAGATAGATCCCAAGGAAGCTATAAATTGAATCATTCTATTCGAGTAACGGAACATGGTTTTCTTGCGGTTGAAGAGATAGTGGAGTTTTTGAATACTGAATCTTCTGTTTTGACGATGCAGCAGTTAGAACTCACTTATGCTTCCATTCCGATTGATTCCATTTCATTGATAACAATTCATGGATCAATAGAACTCACAGTTGAGAAAATCCGTATCAATAACAACACTAAACTCATTATTAGTCCAATTGGAGATTATCATGTTGAGAGTGGTAATAACATTACAGTGGGCCTTAAATTCTTTATATCAGATCAAGTAAATGTCACTAACGCTATTAATTATTCGGTTAAGTTACCACTAATTCCATCTATGAACATCGTTATAGACGAGGTTAAGAGCAATGTGTACTTTCCTACCGGAAGTGAAATAAGTAGCTTGCCTATCGGATTCTTGTTAGCGGATGATGTTTCTGTAAAGATTGCAGGTTCTTTTGAGCATATTAGAAGTGATGATACAAATACTCAAATCGTGGAGTACAGTCTAAATACAGTTAATAATTTTGGTATATTAGAATTTCCAAGTGTAGATAGGACTTTTATCCCCTCACCTGATGGATCTGTTGTATTACGGGATGAGATACGAGTAGTGAACAGAGGTGAGTTGAAGACCAATATGATTAGGCTTCTTAGACTGGACAATGACGGACCTAATGTTGATGTTGTTCCTATTGGAAACCCTCCTCTCATCAATAGATTTTCAGTAGATCTTCTGGATGAAGTGTTTGATCTTAAAAGCATCTATCGTACATCTTTGAGCCAAGGTGAAGAGATTCTATTTGTGATAGAGTATCCTATTTCACTGGGGTATTCTGAATCGGTGGATGGAACATTATCTTTCGATTTACCTATAAAACCACCAATTGAAGGGATTGTTAAACGTTTTACCATTAAGGTGGAGCCTTTGCCAGGTGTATCCATTTCTGGAGGAGAAACCCACACTATTTTAGGTGTTACGTCATATAATGAAGAAAATTATTATTTTAGTACGAGTCCACAAATAGCATGGGCATCAAGCAACGTTTTGCCAGTCGCTACTTTCCTATTTATAGTCAGCATTGTTGCTCTTCTCTTCACTAAAGTTCAGTTTCAGAGATCTACCGATGACAAGAAGCAGATTCCCCTAATTGAAGAACTTGTAATCCTATTCGAGGAAAAAACTGGAGCTATCGAAAACATTATTCAATCTTACAATAACAAAAAAAGAGGTAGTGTTTCAAAGGGAAAACTAGTTGAGACCAAAAGATATTTTGAATCATTAAAAGGAAAGTCTGCTGGCAAAATGGGTGAAATCCGCTCAAAAATCACCACTCTGAAACCACATATAAAAAATAGCTTGGCAGAACTTTCAAATTCTGATAAAGATTATAACAGATCAGTGTTAGATATTATCAAACTCTATGAGCAATATCATACAGGGAAGATTCGTGATGATACCTTTGTAAAGCTAAGAAGAATGCATCAAAAAAGGTTTGATATGGCAAAAGACAAATTGCTAGAAAAAGTTGAGAATATTCAAAACGAATTAGAAAGGTAGAACCAAACATTAGCAAGTCAATCTGTTAATATACAAATAAATGATGGTGGAAAATATCTGATGAATTTGAACGAAGGATTCAAGAAGATTTCAACAGCACTCATTAGCGTATATTCTAAACAGGGTTTAGCAGAATTTGTTTCACAATTACAACAGTATAATGTTAAGATTATTGCAACAGGTGGTACAAGGAAAGCAATAGAAGACATAGGTATATCAGTTAAAAAACTTGAAGAAGTGGCAAAGTTTCCTGAAATGTTAGATGGAAGAGTGAAAACTCTTCAACCAGAAATATTCGCAGGCATACTTGCAAAACGAGGAGAAGACCATATGCAGCAGCTCAATCGATTTGATATAGAGCCCATTGATATGGTAGTTTGCAACTTCTATCCATTTGAGGAGGTTATTTCCAAGAATAACGCTAGTTATGAAGAAGTAATCGAGAATATTGACATAGGTGGACCTTCAATGGTCAGGGCAGCTGCCAAGAATCATGAATCGGTGGCAGTAATTACCAATCCTGGACAATATAGGTCCGTATTAGATTCCATGTCACAAAATAAAGGAAAATTATCAACAGAGACCCGATTCCAACTTGCCGAAGCAGCCTTTGGCATGGTTTCAGCTTACGATATAGCTATATACAATGGTATTCAAAGATTTAGTGAGAAATCAGGATATTCTGATAAGTTTTTCATTTCATCAACCAAATTTGAAGACACCAAGTACGGTGAAAACCCGGATCAGAAAGCTGCTGTCTACACAATGGATGAATATACCGGTATGCTTGATTGGGAACAGATATATGGAGATAATAGATCCTTCAATAATCATCTGGATATAGGGCATGCGTTTGAAATTCTTGAGGGATTTGATGATGTTACAGCTGTTGTAACGGTAAAGCATGGAAATATTAGTGGGTTTGCATTTGCCCCCACTTCTGCAGAAGCTTACACGTTAGCTCATGCCTGTGATCCGCAAGCTGATTATGGAGGTATAACTGTCTTAAATAAACCTGTGAATAGCGCTAGTGCCCAACTCATTGGTAGGAACTCAAGTAGAGATGATGATTCAGTCTACACTGAGATTGTTGTCGCTCCAGATTATAATGTTGATGCTTTGGAGATCTTGAAGGCAAAACAGAAGAAAAAGATGAGATTAATTAAAGCAAATAAATCTTCAAATTACCCGTTTGACCTGAAGTTTATTCAAAGTGCTTTAATGGTTCAGACGCCAGTGAACTATTACCAAAAGCTGGATAAAGAGAGTCTTTCATATCCAACTAAAATCAAACCTGATGGGGATACGATAGAAAAACTTCTAGCTGCGTGGGAAGTTGTTAGAAAAATTCAGTCCAATGGTATATTGATAGCAGATGGGCGGTGTAAAGATGGTCACTTAACACATTTCTGGTCATTAGGAGTTGGTAGTTTTAGAAAGAGAAATGGTGCTACAAAGATAGCGTTAGATAATGCAGGTGAACGAGCCAAGGGTGCAATTGCAGCCTCCGATGGGTTCTTCCCTTTCCCAGATAGTATTGATCTTCTGGCAGAAGCAGGTATTAAGGCGGTTATCCAACCACGTGGATCTATCAGGGACGAACTTGTAATCAATGCAGCTGATAGTCATAAATTGGCAATAGTTTACAGTGGCTCAAGGGCATTCAAACATTAGAATAATTTAGGGTTAACTCCTTAATCTAAGTAATTAGGGGTGTAAATGATTTGTTTTCAATCAAGAAAGTAATCTCAATTTACTGTGTTCTAACTGGAACAGCAATATTTGTTTTTTGGGTGATTCTTCTAATGTCTAATCAAGTACCAGAGTTAACATTGAGAAATACATATTTCCATTTAATTGCAGAATTTTTAACGTCTATGTTATTGATCATTTCCGGAATCGGATTATGGTTTAATAATTGGGTTAGAAAACTTGTTCCAATTTCTCTTGGAATGTTACTTTATGCGAACATAAATGTGATGGGACAATATATTGACCAAGAGAATTACTTAATGGTGGCCACAATCATAATAACTATAATCATAACTGTTATTGCAATAGGAATTGTAGTTAGACGCAAATAATGCTATTGAGAAAATCTCCACCGCCAGAAGAAGAAAAGAATTTTTATGATGATGTGAATAATTGGCAATTAAAATAAAAATACAAACCATGTATGAAGTTTTTCCTTAATTCTTCTTAAATCGCCTTATTTTGGAGTAAATTACAGTAAAAACACGTTTTTACTAGGCACGATTTAACGTATTTTTAATATCGGTATTATTTAGCATAGTATTTACTATTCATGCTTCTCTATCTGTTTTTCTTGTACTCTCATAGTGTATCGGAGAGCCTTTTCCTGATGGTTGAAGGATCTAAAATGTTTTTAAGCAAAAGAAAATAATATTTTATAGGGAAAATCTAATGGTCGTCACTGTCATTCTAGAAGTTAAGGCGAAACAAGGTACGGGAGACAATCTTCTCTCATTCTTCAGACAG
>Ga0187827_10002670_pt1 | contig 24004 bp, 24 predicted proteins | sample ETNtaG_39_FD_167969 | JGI IMG/M metagenome (GOLD analysis project Ga0187827, IMG submission 167969) | Marine microbial and viral communities from oxygen minimum zone, Eastern Pacific Ocean - ETNP2014_SV_150_PacBio MetaG (Illumina Assembly) | ecosystem: Environmental > Aquatic > Marine > Hypoxic... | reverse complement strand
TCTTATACCTGTTAGGTATTGAACAACCGGTTGAAATGACCAGTAATAATTTGATAATCCCGGATAAATCATAATCCTTCATATCTTATCAATAATTTATTTTACTTTGTGTCTAAAATGGAGTAATAAATATTGATGCCAATAATTAAATTCATACACTGTGCCGACCTGCATCTGGACAGCCCGTTCCAGGGACTTACCACGAAAGAACCTTCACTGGCAGATAGATTCAAACATGCCACTAACGAGGCATTTGTTAAAATAATAGATCTCTGTCTGGCAGAAAAAGTAAATTTTCTGACGATCGGAGGCGATACATTTGATGGCGCTGACAGAAGCCTGTGCGCACAAATCCTGCTGAGGGACCAATTTGAAAGACTGCATAAGGCAAAGATACCCGTTATCATCGTTGCCGGTAATCACGACCCTTTATCAGATTGGTTGACAGAAATAAGATTCTCAGAGAATGTACACCTTCTTGCAGGCGATAAGGTAGAAAAGGTCCCAATCAAAAAAGGCAGCAAGGTAATTACTACAATCTATGGAATAAGTTACAAGGTAAGAGATGTAAAAGAAAATCTTTCTCTGGAATTTCACGCCAGTGAAGAAGATACTGTTTCTATCGGCTTGCTCCACGCAAATGCAGGTGCAAGAAAAGAACACGCTCCCTATTCTCCCTGCACAATAAATGACCTGAAGGCAGGCAATATGGATTTATGGTTACTCGGACATATTCATACTCCGGAAGTTATCTGCAAAGACCCGTTCATACTTTATCCCGGAAATATTCAGGGCAGGCATATAAATGAAGACGGGCCCAGAGGCTGTTATCTCGTAAAGGTAGATTCGAATTACAAAACATCATATGAATTTAAACCGGTTCAAAATATTCTGTGGAAACAGGAAGAGATAAATATAAAAAAAATTACGACGTCGCTTGAGTTAGTAGATTTATTGTCAGACAAGTGTGAGGAAGAACTTTCAAGTCTAACCAAAGATGAAAAGGGAATTGTTATAAGATGGAAACTCACAGGTTCGTCTTCGCTTTATCATGAATTGACAATGACGGATAAAATAGAAGAAACAAAGGAGATACTGATTGAACGGTTTTTCAACCAGGCCCCATTCATTTTTCCCGAATCAATACGATTGTTAATCAAGCCTGACAAGAAAACGGAAGATTTTATTAACCAGGAGAATTTTATAGGCGATTTTCTGAGACTTGCAGGGCAAGTAAAGGATGATGAACAAATGAAGAATGAATTATTGGAGATGCTGAATCAGCCGTTGTCAGGCAGGACAATAAAGAAATATCTTGGTGAAATAAATGAAAAAGATCTTTTAGCCATCCTGGAAGGCTCAGTAGATTTGGGTATGGATCTATTATCCGGAAACAAGTAGTTGATGAAATATCTGAAGCTACATGCATGGAACGTAGGCTATAAAAAGGCAGTTGAAATACAGGAAAGATTAAAAAAGAGTATTATCCTGAAAGGTTCGGCAAAACACTGTAAATTGATTGCCGGTGCAGACGTTTCGTATACCAGGGAAAGTGATATATTTTATGCCAGTGTGGTTGTATTCAACCTGCAAACTATGGAAAGAGTTGAGGAGGCTATAGCAAGCGGTAAGGTTGATTTTCCATACATTCCCGGTTTGTTGAGCTTTCGAGAGTCGCCAATATTATTGAAGGCATTTGCAAAGATTAAGTCAGAACCCGATGTTATAATATTAGATGCACAAGGTATAGCACATCCTCGCGGAATAGGTCTGGCATCTCATATAGGATTGCTGTTAGACAAATCCTCGATCGGGTGTGCAAAAACAAGACTGATAGGTGAATACAATGAGGTAGGTGGAGATGCAGGCAGCCATTCTCAGCTCACGGTAAAAGATAAAATTGTTGGTGCGGTACTAAGAACAAGGAAAAACATTAAACCTGTTTTTGTTTCTCCCGGCCACAAGATCGATTTAAAAACGTCCATTGCTCTTGTCTTGAAAAGTTGCCGTGGATACCGGCTTCCAGAACCAATAAGACAGGCACATAACCTGGTTAAAAGAACAGCGACGGATAAATAGCGGCACATTTGTTTTCTTAATGTGCTGAAGCATTAGTCTCTTAACGCGGGTTTTGTGAAGTGTTATATAACTGGAAGTGAATTAGCCGTTTGAATCTTTTTCTTTCTTCGCTTTCTCTTTTATCTCAGCGCACTCTTTCTCTTTCTCCTTCTTGATTTTATCTCCTACCTGAGAAACAAACTCGGGGTTTCCCTCTGCAGACGCTTTCTTCTTTGCATCTTCCTTCAACTTTTTAACATCAAAAATATCACCCAGGCATTCTTCTGCAGCGCTGCACCATACAACACACGTGGGGGCAGCGTCTTTAAATACAGTTGCACCGCATTTACAGTCGGCCTTCTCTTCGTCGCTCCATATCTCAATCATACTGCCGCATTCCGGGCACTTTCTTTCCAGTGGTTCAGGTACCATGGTTTTCATACTACCCGGACATCTGACTTTTGCCATTTTGTTTACCGTCCATTTTAAAAATTGTAAATGTAACTTATATCATTAATATTAAAAGAAATATAATGCATCGTCAAGTAGTTTTTAAAGATGATTTATGGTTCGTTAAAAGTATTGACAACTAAAGTATTTTGTGAGACAAATAGTCGGTATTTGAGTCTCATAAAAAGTTAAAATGGTAAATTTATGGCTAACGCAAAAAAAGCATTAAAGCGGGATGAGGTGAGAGAGATTGACCGAAAGGCAATTGAGGAATATGAAGTTCCCGGGATAATCTTAATGGAAAATGCAGGCAGAAATGTCGTAGAAGAGATTTTTAAAATGCTGCCCGATCCGGATAAGGCCAAAGTTGCAATCTTTTGCGGGAAAGGAAATAATGGCGGAGACGGTTTTGTGATCGCCCGGCATTTGTATAATAAAGGAGTGAATGTTCTTTTGTATTTAACAACACAGATATCTAATGTCCTTGCCGATGGCGATGCCTCTACAAACCTGAAAATTCTGCTGAATATGAAGTTAAAATTAAGAGAATTACAGGAAGGTGATATCGATGAAATTGGAGAAGAGCTTCAAGGTTGCAATATAATTGTTGATGCAATATTTGGGACGGGTTTAAGCGGTGAGGTAAGAGAACCTGCAAGGTCCCTTATAATGAAGATTAATGAATCCAACATACCTGTTGTATCTGTCGATATACCTTCCGGGCTGGATTGTGACGAAGGTGTCGTGCTTGGCGCGGCAGTGAAAGCAACCAAGACAATTACATTCGTTGCTGCCAAGGCCGGTCTTTTTAAGGAATGCGGCAGGGAGTATACAGGGGAATTGATAGTGTCAGAAATAAGTGTACCTAAGGAATTGATTGAAGGGCATCAAAAATAATTAACTCGAATGCCTCTAATGACTTTCAACTAACTAAAGCCCCCCCCCGCGATTGCCGGTACTATTGAAATTTGATCTCCATCATTGACCGTGGTTTCCTGATTATCCTTAAACCTTATGTCTTCATCATTAAGGTAAAAATTGATAAACCTTCTAATTTGCCCGTTTTCGTCGCAAAGCCGCTCTTTAAATCCACTGAAATTAGTTTCGAGATTATCAATCACTTCTTGAATGGATTTACCCTCGACAGTAACTTCTTCTTCTCCGTTTGTTAATGACCTTAAAGGGGTAGGGATTCTTACTTTAACCGGCATAATGTTACCTCTTTCTTTTTAAATTAAGTTATCTCTGAAAAATTATTCTTATTATTTCGTTGGATTCGCTTTGCATTTTATTCAATCTTCTGTGTATTGTCAAAAGGTTTAAGCAGTACAAACCTCTTTCTTTTCCATAAGCGCATTAAATTCTTCTATGTTTGCCTCGATAACGGGTGGTTTCCCTACTTTGTCCATTACTGCTTCCAGCGTTTTAAGGCCGTTGCCGGTAATACTGATTACTATAGACTCATCCCTTGGTATTCTCCCCTGTTCTAAAAGTTTCTTTGTCACGGCTACTGTTACGCCTCCCGCTGTCTCTGTGAAAATTCCTTCTGTAGACGCCAGGAGTTTTATTCCCTCAACGATCTCATCATCAGAAACATCTTCAGCCCAGCCGCCGCTCTCATGAATGGCTTTTATAGAATAATATCCGTCTGCAGGGTTTCCAATTGCAATCGAATGCGCTATCGTGTCTGGTATTACAGGTTTAATAACATCACTTCCGTTTTTGACTGCGGTAGATATCGGTGAAGACCCGGAAGCCTGAGCGCCATAAAGGCTTGTATCGGAATCATCAATCAGCCCTAATTTTGCCATTTCCTTTATTGCTTTACCTATCTTAATTATCAGGGAACCGCCTGCCATAGGTACAATTACGTGTTTGGGAGCCTTCCACCCAAGCTGCTCCACAATTTCGTGACCATATGTTTTAGAGCCTTCGGCGTAATAGGGGCGAATGTTGATATTTGCAAAGGCCCAACCGTATTTATCTGCGATCTCTGAACACATCCTGTTTACACCGTCATAATTGCCGTTTATACCAATTATATTTGTTCCATAAATTGAGGTGCCTATAACCTTTCCCTGTTCCAGATTGGCAGGCATAAAGATATAGCTTTCAAGGTTGCCCTGAACTGCCTGTGCGGCAACAGAGTTTCCCAGGTTGCCGGTTGTGGCGCATGCAACTGTCTTAAAGCCGAGTTCCTTGGCCTTGGAAAGGGCCGCAGATACTACTCTGTCTTTAAAAGAATATGTGGGAAAATTTACAGAGTCATTTTTTACATACAATTCATCTACACCAAGTTTTTTTGCCAGGTTATTTGCCTTTACCAATGGTGTAAAACCAACCTGAGTTCCCACAGTAGGCTCACTATCAAGGGGTAAAAGTTCCCTGTACCTCCACATAGTTTTTCCTCGTGATTCAATCTTTTCTCTACTAAGTTCTTTTTTTATCCTCTCATATTCGTAATCTACTTCCAGTGGGCCAAAGCAAAAGCTGCAAACATGAAGAGCTTCTTTGGGATAATCTTTTCCGCATTCTCTACATTTAAGACCTTTAACAAAACTCATTTTCATCTCCAGATATAAAAAAAGCCTCTTCTTAATCATAAGATAAGAAGAGGCTCTTCGATATTCTTATCTTATCTTCCCCTAACAGGTAGGAGTTAGCACCGACATCCTGACTTCTGCCAGGGCCGGTTGCTGTGGTTTCTCAGGGCCAGTCCCTCCACCACTCTTGATAAGTCTCAATTTTTGAATATTTTAATTAAAATCCGGGTTAAAGTCAACAAATATTATGTAATATGCCTTATTACCATTCCCGTCATTAGCTTAGGGTAGAAATATGTTGCCTTGGGCGGCATCTTGTGTCTTTTGGTTGCAATGTCTCTTATCTGGCCTATTTTTGTCGGGTTGAGGAAGAAGGCGATCTGGTATTCGCCTCCGTTCACTTTTGTAACCGAGTCTTCTACGCCCTGAATATATTTGACACTTTCTGATTTTGAAATATTCTTTGCCTGTATGCCAAGTACTCTGTCAAATATAACTCCATGTAATATTCCGGTATCAATATACTTCCATTCAGAATATTCGCCCGTTAAAATCTGATCGAGAAGTTTTTCATCACGCAGCGTCAGTATATAGAACTTTTTATCGCTCTCACCAATGTACATGGCAATTTTATGTTTATGAGCATCCTTGCCAAGTTCCTGCATCAATATTTCTGTACTGCAATCATTTCCCATGTCACTGATTTCAAAAATCTCGTTCAGGGATTCTTTTATTTTTTCCGGATCAAGGTCTTTTATATTCCTTGCCAATCGATGCGTTGGCAGAATTTGCAGTCCGGGGTCTTCCATAGAAACGCACATCAACATTACGTAGTCAGATGGAATGGTGTCATTACTTTTCGACGTCCCTTCGTTGTCTCTGATCAGATCTCTGTAAAACAGGGCTGTTTCATAGCGATGATGACCGTCTGCTATAAACAGTGCCCTATCCTTCATTTGTAAAATTAATTCTTCAATAACTGTTTTATCTTTTACAACCCAGAGCAGATTTTTGACACCATAAATGTCTGTAAAATCGATATCCGGGGTTACGCCTGTTCCCGGCTCTCCTCCAGACACTTTATGTAATAGGTTTGATACTTTACTATCTTCGTCTTCGAAGAATGTAAATACCTGGCTCAGGTTTGCATTACAGGCTTTCATCAGGTTCATCCTGTCTTCTTTTGGCTTTGCAAGGGTATGTTCGTGTGGGTATATTTGCCCGGTCTGAAAGTCCTCCAGTTTAACAAGAGAAATGAACCCTCTCCGTACGTATTTCTTACCTGACAATGTGAACTCTTGTGCATAAATATATATAGCAGGTTCCTTTTCCTGCGTCAGGATCTCTTCCTTTCTCCACGTATCGAAGAATTCTGCGGATCTTGTGTATTTGTTGTTAGACTGGTCGTCACCGGGAAGGTCTTTACTCAGGATTAGCCTGATTATGTTCTCCGGGTGGAGTTGATAATAATCATCTCTTTCTTTTTCAGAGATAACGTCATAAGGAGGTGTTATTACTTTTGCAATATCTTCTATTTTTTCGGGATTATATCTTAATCCTTTGAAAGGTAGTATTTTTGCCATTTTCAGTCTTAAAAAGTGTTAATAAAATAAGTTAGAGTAGTGAAATCAGATTTTAACACATAAATTAGTCTTTGTGAATGGCAAAAAAAGATTAGGTTTTTATTCCTGCAAATCCTGAGGTATCAGAGAAAACATGACAGAGTCGTAAGTCTTGTCGCGCACGACATGGCGGTTTCTGTGAACTCCTTCCCTGACGGCGCCAACTTTCTCAGCAACACGTTGGCTGGCCTTATTCTGAACTGCAACGACGATCTCAAGACGTGTGAAACCCAGTGTTTTAAATCCAAGCCTGATGATGAGCCTTACTGCAGCGGTCGCTATTCCTTTCCCTGTCTGACTTGACCTGACCCAATAGCCGAGAGTGGCAAAGTTGTGCTTCCGGTTGATTTGATCGATAGCACAGCCGCCAAGAAAAGTATTGTCTTTCGTATCAAATATAACGAAATCGTATTCTATACCTTCCGACCACATTTGTGATCTGGAACTGAGCCATGACGTGCAGTCAGACACAGAGTAGCCGGGATGACACTATGGTGCCCACTTTAACATCTCATGCATTGTCTCCTGCACACCTTCACAGATTACGGCAGCGTCTTCCAGCCGGCAGGGTCGTATGATAATATTTCCATCAGTAAGTTCGATATTAGTTTCCAACATTCGCCTGACCATTGATATATTAATATTGACCAACATCATAAACAGTTGATTTAATTAAGTCAATACGTAGACAAATAGCGATAGCGAATATTAAAAACAATGAACAGGTCAGGGGTAAAATTGAGTCAAAACTCCTCTTTTCAGCCTTGTTAAATCCCCAGCTCTTTTCTTTTTTTCCGGATGTGATTAATCATGGCTTTTGCTGATTCCTTGGGATCAATTTCGATAATCAGGGTGCTTCCCGTAGTCTTTTCCAGTTCCCTGGTGAGCATGTTGATTACATATGGGGAACCTCCCAGTTTCGGCGTTACGCCGATATGAGTGGTTATACCAAGGGAGATCACGCCCATGTATATGGCGGCGGCTTTTTCAACAACGTGTTCGGCCGCGCTTGCAACAAGCGGAAGTTTGTCTATGGATGTATCCAGATAATCAGCGATTGCCGAAGCAAGTACCGCACACCGGGAATTATCAACGCATGAACCGAAATGAAGGATTGGCGGCATAGATCCGTTCAAGCCTGCGGCCTTTCCGAGGGTTTCAAGGACACCCCGGAGTGAATCACCAACCAGGTCCATTGCTTCCCCATTCAACAAACCATGCCTTGCACATCCCGTTGCCGCACACCCTGTGGCAAGTACAAGGACGTTATTCTTAAGAAGTTCTTTTGCCATGATTACAAAGCTCATGTCGGTCTGGATTTTTGATGAGAGGCAGCCGGCTATAACGGCAACTCCCTGAATCGAACCGTCAGCAATCAAATCGACCAGCGGTTTCAGCGGTTCTTCAGGGTTTAACTTTTTGAGAACCTCTATCAAGGCTTCTGTAGAAAATCCGCCCAGAAGTTTGTGCCCCTTTGCTTTTGGCAGGAATACCCTGTCTGCCTTGCGCTCTTTGTAAGCCGCAATAGCTTCTTCAACGATTTGAGTTGCAGCCTTATCCGCATTATCCGGTGTGAATTCAATGTATGTGTCGTTGTCCATCCTCAGTTCCGGCATGGTAGTAATAAGTCTGGTATGAAGCCCGCTGGTAATGGCGGAGAGAGATGGATACACGCATTGCACGTCAACACACACGGCATCAACCACCCCTGTTCCGACAACGAGTTCCTGCATGATCGTACTGCCAGCCATCGGGATTCCGAGCCGAACCAGCACCTCTGTACCCGTACAGCAGGTTCCTACGATGTTTATGCCTTTTGCACCTGCTGCTATAGCTTTATCCTCAAGTTTGCCTGCATAGTTGATAACCATTTCTGAGAGTACCGGGACATGACCATGGACGAGGATGTTCACCTTCTCTTTTTCAAGAACGTCCATCCCGATCTTGCTTTCCTTTGGTGTAGGGACGCCGAGCAAGATATCCTGTAGTTGGGTGGCGATGTAAAGAGCCAGAACGTCTATCACTCCAAATTTCAGACAGGACATAAGCAGGTGATCGGTACTGCTCATCATACCCTGTGCAGTGCTGTGGATCCCCTGAACGATTGTTTCCGTAGCCCCTTTGTGCGGGATGAGGTCTGCTTTTGCAAGTTTATCGATATTCTTCGGTGCAAGTGCAAGCGCAAAGCTCATCGGCCCTTCACCTGGCCCGACCAGATCTTCCATTGCCTTCCAGCCTACCTCTTTCGCAATATCAAGGGTCTGTTTTCCGTTCGTATCGATGCCAAGTCCGTCTGCGACCGCATGGAGTTTTGCTTCGTCCTTTATCGGAAAATTATCAGAACCTTCAGTCGCCTTTACGAAGAGCTTTGCTACGTGGATTGCATGGCCGATGTGAGAGCTTGTACCGCGCAGGACGGTTTGCAGAAACATTCCCGCGACCATATTATCTGCGGTCTTACCGCAGGATGATCGTTTTAAATTGGGAGCGGCAAGCTTTGTGTGCAGTGGAAAGTCTTCTCCACCCAGTCTGCACGGGCCGAGGTTGCAGTTCCGGCAGCACAGTCCGTGACTTCCAAATGAGCATCTGTCCTTGAGCCCGAAGAGGCTTGAATCATATGCAGCCTGCACATCCCAGACAGTATCGATACCTTTCTGGCGTAAAAAGGCCACGGTTTCTTCAATTTGTTTATCAGCAATGCCTTTTCCACGCAGTTCTTTTTCCTTATCCAGCCATTTTTGCATTTTCTTTTCCTTCCATTTATATCTGTGCTAAATTGAACTTAGTTTCTAAGAATTCTAGCAAAACAGTTTTTGAAAGTCAATTTTGTGTTGCTCCAGAAAATTACGTAAAAGCCTCAAATTAATTGATTTTAATTTGCAATCTTTTTTTACTGTGATATAAATAATCATAGCACTGTACCTTATATGTTAGTATATGAGATAATAAGAGTTATTACTTTTTAAAGAAGTTCAAAAATGAGTGAAATTACATTCATAAGGGACAATAGCTTTGACTCTAAAAGGATAGACGACCCTTATATTCTGGAGGCCTATATTCCTGAGAAATTCAACTTGAAGGTCTCTAAGAAGGGCCTTCAGTTGGCAAATAGAAATGAATTAAGACATGCCGTTGGAATTGTTGCCGCAAGGACTCTAAGGTATTTCAGCACGAATGGCGAGGGATTTAATGTATTTCGCACAAGGGGTATGGCGGTCTGGTGGCTCAGGCATATTTATAACAGCTTTAACTGGTGGCAGGCTTATGTTGTAAATGCAGAGGGAGAACGGAAAGAAATGCCGATGTTGTATATAGGTGAAAGATTCGGTTCTGCCGCAACAGTGCGCAAGGATAACGAAGCAGACATTGTGCTCAGCGCTTTCGAGAATGACCGTTGTATAGTAGATCAGGAGTCTGAAGGAGGGGCAATTTTTGCAGTTGGTTATAGTAAAAGGAAAGGTCTATTTAATTCTCCTGATATGTATGGAGTGAAAACGATAGTTGGCAACAAATACAAAGGCGCCGGCGTCAGCATAACCTGTGGTATTACGAAAAATCTAAGGCTTATGGCAGAAAAGGTGCTGAAAGACAATAACAAAGAGACGACCGCACAGAATATTCGTGATGAAATCAAAAAGATGAAGGTTGTTGTCCTGGACAGGTTGCGGCATAAGAGACTCATAGGAACAATTAATAAACTCGGAGCAGAAATAGTTCTTGTCAAAGAAGATGACCTTACCCCCACTTTTGCAGTGTCAAGGAGAGAAGTTGATTTGATCATAGGAGTTGGAGGTATTCCTGAAGCTGTTTTGAGTGGCATAATAGTAAAGCAACTTGGCGGAGAAATGACATTGAGGATATTGCCGCTTGAGGTTGCGCAGAAGGAGCAACTATTGGGCAAACTAAAGAACTGGGATCTTTTCAAAAAGAGTGAAATTGATATTTTGAGGAATTTTAAGATCGTAATGCCCGGCACAGAAAAGGAGGGAGAAATACCGTGGAACAGGATATTGACTATAGAAGATATAGTTAAGGGAAAGGATGTAGTCTTTACTGCAAGCGTTATTAAGAAAACACCATGGATAAAACTTCCTGATGGAGAGGAAGTTCCCGGTGTGGATATTGATCATGAATCGGGAGATATAAAAGTACACGTAGTTCGTGTTGCAGACAATAAAGTTGAAGTTGTTCCTGTTATTTATAAGACCGCTATTGAGAAATTCTTAAAGCAATATACGGATAATCAGGATAAAGATAGTGAAGCGAATGTAAATATACTTTTTCAATTAGGTGAAGTGTACTCAGAATTTGGCTTGTTTCAGCAGGCAAGAGATTGCATTCAGAAGGCAAAGATATGTAACGGCATCAGCGAAGATCTGGTACAGAAATGTAATTGCGTGTATGAATATATTTCAGGCCTGGATTTCCTTACAAAAAAATCCTTACAGACTCCAAAAGAGATAGTAGAACATTTTGAAAAGTCTGCCCATTTAAACAAGGATGGTCTCAGCCCGAGGAGAATGCCTAAAAGATTTTATGAATATCTCGGAGATAAGTATTGCCAGAACCAACAATATGAAGAAGCTGTTGAACACTACAAAAAGGCTTTAGAGTATAGTCCACATGAACTCAAACTGCATCGTAAAGTAAATTCTATCCAGATGAAAGAGATAATAGAGGAGTATTTTAATAGGATTGATCAAGAATATCAGGAGTTCAATAGCAAAAACTCAAAGGATATGGAAGAATGCAAGCTTAAAATAGCTCTGGAGGTTTTTTATGACAATAAAAGACAATTAAATATATCTTGCAGAAATCCATGGCTTGTTTTCTTCAGAAGAACGGTCTTACATGGAGAAACACCTTCTTACAAATTGGCAGTTCTAGTTAAATTACTGAGATTATACAAGAAACTGGTTCGGGCCAGTGATGATGACCTCAAAATATTTTTGAATACAGAGTTTGGGATGAGTGGAGAAGAAATAGATATTATTATAGATTACAGGAAAGAGCATGAAGAGTTCCGTTCTGTTACTGATCTCTATTTGGTTAAAGGGTTGAGCCTGGAGAGTCTTTCAAAATTACTTTTTCCACATGTAAGAATAGAGAGCCAGAATGAACTGGAAGATTCCGGGATTCCACTGAGTATCAGTCTTGTTGATGCGGTGGAAAGAAGAAATAAGAACATATTGGAGGAACTTAAAGAAGGGTTCAAAGAAGAGGCGCAGGAACATACGTATGCAGTAGCCGAAGCGTATCATTATGTAGGCATGGCGCTTTATGATGTGGGAGATGATGAAGGGGCTAAAATTAATTATAAGATGGCAACAACAAAATTTAATGAAATAATAGAGAAGTTTACGGGGATAACACCCTTTAATGCACAATATCGAATTGGAAATCTTTACGAAGAATTGGCATTGTTATTTGAAAGTGAACAGGCGAACTACTATGATAAGGCAATAGAAACTTATACCCATATTATAGATGAACAGAAATCAAATGAACTGTTTGGTTATATACGTGGTTTGATGGGAATCCGAATATGGCAGGCTAAAGAGAGAGTAAGTTATATGGAAAAAGAATTACACTTGTCGGATTCTTAAAGTGCCCGGTCAATACCATGCTCAAAATATAATTCCTGTAAATCAAAAAGATTTTTTAGTAGTTTTGATATAATGAAAACACGGTTTTCAATTATTAGAATGTTGAATTTTTTTAAGAAAGGAGATGACATGAAAATATTACTAACACTTGTTTTTGTTGCTGCCATTGCAACTCTAGGCGTCATGAATGGGAATGTTCAGGGTCAGGGAAGCGAGCATCCCACAGAACACCCAAAAGCAGAGCATCCTAAGGCTGAAGCGTCTGAGGCTGAAGCTGCTGCTGATACTGAAGCTGATACTGAAGCTGAAGCTGCTGCTGAGCACCCAAAATCAGAGCATCCCAAGTCAGAGCATCCCAAGTCAGAGCATCCCGGTACTGCACATCCTAAGTAAAAGTATAGGAATTTCAATGCTTCGACTCCGCTCAGTATGACGTCATTCCGGGCGGAGTCGAGGAATTTAAGCTGCCAAAAGCTTAATTTAAAGTCTAATTATGTAAACACTGCGAATGAGTAATTAACTAAGGATAAGAAGACAAATGATGATATGCCGTATTTCTTTCATTATATTCCTGACTCTGGGCACCTTCAGTATAACTCAAACCACTGGTTCTGCCGGAACCTCTACTGTTCCTAATGTAGTCACTGCGGATATCGAGGCCGGCATACAACACTATATTGAGGAGAAAATGCGCTTAGGGGGTGGTTATTTTACACTTCCATTCGAAGAGAAAGAACTTAAACTTAAACTGGTTCGTGTTCATACCGAATACCTGGCAAACCTGGGCCCGCGTTACCACTTTGCCTGTGTGGATGTTGCGGACATTGAAGGGGATTTATATGATGTAGATTTCTTTCTTAAAGGTGACCCCGGTTCAATGACGGTTACTGAAACAACTGTCCACAAGATTAATGGTCAGCCTTTTTACACATGGGAACAAAAAGAAGACAAGACCTGGCAGCGGGTTGCAATTGAAGATGCATCCCGAAACCTTTTAGGGGTGCTCAACGGTCAGGACGAATTCGATTTTTTATACACGGTTGCATTGCCTGAAATAACGGAACCTGCTCGTATGTGGCTCCCCCTGCCGACTTCGGATGCCTTTCAAACGGTCGAGATAAGCTCCATGGAGATTCCCGGAAAAAGGCAAATCCTCAAAGACCAGAAATACGGCAACCAGGTTCTTCTAGTCAATCTCGATCGGGAAGACAGCAAAAAAAATGTCGAGCTTCTTTTCCATGTCCGAAGAATTGAAAAGGACGCTTATGCCGAACCTCAGTCAGCTCCGGAGGAATATTTAAGACCGAATCGTCTGGTGCCTCTCAATGAAGATTTCAAAAGCATTGCTGAGAAAGTTGTTAAAGGGAAGAATGGAGATCTCGTGCGTGCTCGAGCCTTGTACGACTACGTCATCGATAATATGCAATATATCAGAAACGGCGATGGCTGGGGTAATGGCGACGCCGTCTATGCCTGTAATGTAAAAACAGGAAACTGTACTGATTTTCACTCCTACTTCATTGCACTCTCGAGAAGCATCTCCATCCCGGCACGTTTTTCAATGGGAGCGGCAATCCCTTCCTCACGAAATGATGGAGGAATTCACGGTTATCATTGCGGTGCAGAGTTTTACGCGGAGGGAAAATGGTGGCCTGTTGACATCAGCGAAGCTGACAAGTACTCTAATCTGGCCAGTTATTATTTTGGCCGGCATCCGGCAAACCGAATTGAATTTAGCCGGGGACGTGATCTTGTCGTTGAACCGGGCCCGGTAACAGGGCCGATCAACTTTCTTGCACACCCGGTGCTTGAGATCGGCGGAAAACCTGCAAAGGTCAAAGCTAAGTTTTCATTTAATCGAAAGCTTGTCTGTAAATGATCTTGAAACATCTCCAATGATCTCTTAAGATGCCGTACCTTCCATCTTAGTTCAAACGATTACGACTCTTCAATAGCATCGGCCAAAACTACTACTTTGTTTTTTCTCACCTCTATAAAACCTCTTTCCATAGAAAATTTGACTTCTTTATCACCGGGTTCAGTAATTTTAAACGGGCCGGGTTCAAGAGTGGTGACAAGGGGACAATGATGTGCAAGGACACCCAGATACCCACTTGTACCATGGGCAACTATAGCAGTTACTTCATTAGTATATACTATCTTCTCAGGAGTGATAACATCTAAACTAAATGTATTTTCAGCCATAGCTCTCCATTAACTCCATTAATAAAAGGTTTAAAGTTTTTCAGTATCAATAAATGCATAGAACCGGCAGCAGATCTTCCCTACTTTCCTTCCATCTGTTTTGCCTTTTCCACAACCTCTTCTATACCGCCCACCATGTAGAAAGCCTGTTCCGGAAGATGATCGTGTTTACCATCAATTACTTCCTTAATCCCTCTCACGGTATCATCGATCTTAACATATTTACCTTTTATGCCCGTAAACTGTTCTGCCACAAAGAATGGCTGAGACAAGAATCTCTGTAATCTTCTGGCCCTGGCTACAGTCAGTTTATCCTCTTCCGACAACTCTTCCATACCCAATATGGCAATAAAGTCCTGCAAATCATTATAGCGCTGCAAAATCCTCTGCACTTCCCTGGCCGCTTCATAGTGTTCCTGCCCTACTATATGGGGGTCAAGAATACGAGAGGTTGACTGTAAAGGGTCAACTGCAGGATAAATGCCCATCTCTGCTATTTGCCTTGAGAGCCAGATGGTAGAGTCCAGATGCGGGAAGGTGGCAACAGGTGCAGGATCAGTGAAATCATCCGCAGGCACATAAATAGCCTGCATCGAAGTTATAGAACCTTTCTTAGTAGATGTAATCCTCTCCTGAAGATCTCCCATCTCATTGGCTAATGTAGGCTGATAACCAACTGCAGAAGGCATTCGTCCCAATAAAGCAGATACTTCTGAACCTGCCTGTACAAAACGAAAGATATTGTCAATGAACAGCAATACATCCTGCCCCTCAGAATCCCTGAAATACTCTGCCATGGTAAGTCCTGACAAGGCAACTCTCAATCTTGCACCCGGTGGTTCGTTCATCTGACCAAAGACAAGAACGGTTTTGTCCAGCACGCCGGATTCCTTCATTTCCAGCCAGAGGTCATTTCCCTCTCTCGTTCTTTCACCCACACCGGAAAAGACTGAGAATCCTCCATGTTCACTGGCGATACTTTTGATAAGCTCCATAATAAGAACGGTTTTCCCTACACCCGCACCGCCAAACAGACCAACCTTTCCACCTTTTGCAAAAGGAGCGAGCAGGTCAACAACCTTGAGGCCGGTCTCAAAAACCGTAGTTACCGCTTCCCTTTCCTCAAACGTAGGTGGAGGGCGATGAATCGGATAACGTTCCTTTGTTTTAACTTCTCCAATTGTATCTAACGGCTCACCTAACAGGTTGAATATTCTACCCAGAACTTCCGAGCCTACAGGCACTGATATTGGTTCACCTGTGTTAATAACTTCCATTCCCCTTACCAACCCGTCTGTGGGCGCCAGTGCAACACATCTGGCAGTATCATTACCTATATGTTGCGCCACCTCTGCAACGAGATTTATATTTCTTTTTTTATCCTCGATTTTTATGGCATTTCGAATGGGAGTAAGATTCCCCGGGGGAAACCTTACATCTACCACGGGACCTATTATTTGTACCACTTCCCCTTTCTTCAACGTAATTACCTCTCTTTCCTTACCATACAACTATATAAAATTATTAATTTATTTTGCTAATGCTTCAGAACCGGAAACAACTTCAAGCAGCTCCTTGGTGATAGCCTCCTGTCTGGCCCTGTTATATATTTGCGTAAGCTCGCCTATTATTTCTTCGGCATTTTCTGACGCTGCAATCATCGCAACTCTTCGTGCCGCGAATTCAGCCGTTAATGACTCAAATATTGCCTGACGTAACTGGGATTCTATATACTTGGGTAGAAGATTTGAAAAAATCTCCTCTGATGACGGTTCTAAAATGTAGCCTCCCATCATACTCTTTTTTTCTTCATTTTCTTCAGAGTCAGCATCAACACCTTCTATTGGCAACAGCCTCAATCCAGTATGTTCAGATTTCATTACGGTCTTGAATTTAGTAAAAAACAAGTGGACTTCATCAAAAATACCATCTTCAAAATCGTTTATGATCTTTGCGGCTATTTCCGTTATCTTGTTGTTACCAGTCTGCAATGATGAGCTTCCCAATGTCTCTACTGTTTCTGTATAATACTGCTCAATTGTATATGGTCTTGTCTGAAAATAATTATTGCCCTTTTTGCCAAACAAATGTAGTTTTAATTCTTTCTGAGAATTTTTACTGATAAATTTAAGTGTATGTTGAATAATGTTAGTATTATAAGCTCCGCACAGCCCCTTGTCTGAAGTAATCAGTATAACCATAATCTTTTTTACTTCTTCTTTTGAATTAAAGAAATGGGCTTTTTCCGGAGTTGATTCTGTTATATGACTCAGGATTTTAGTAATATTCTGTGCATATGGACGTGCGGCCAGGGCTCTGGCTTCAGCTTTTTTAAGTCTGTTAGCAGCAACCATCTCCATTGCACGCGTAATCTGCTGAATGTTTTTGATACTCTTGATTCTTCTTTTTATATCTCTTAAGCTGTCCATAATATTTTAGTCCGAAATAAACCTGGGTTCCTTCCGAAAGGGGGGGATACTGCCCTGCTTCCCCGGACGTAAGGCGCCGAGGACTTTTCGCCCGCTTGAATGATTATCGTGCAGGTGAGTAAGGAGCTTATTTATATTCTTGTTTAAATTCTGTAATTGCCCTTTCCAGGTTCCTAGATGTATCTTCCTCGATTTTCTTCTTCTCTTTTATCACCGCGGCTATTCCTGAATGTTTATCTCTTATATGTTGCAGGAATTTCCCTTCAAAGTCTTTTAATTTCTCAGTTGGTATATCGTCAAGGTGGCCATTAATGGCAGCGAATATTATGATAACCTGTTCTTCCACAGGTGCCGGTTCATATTGCGGTTGTTTTAAGATTTCTATTAATTTTGTACCTCTGGTCAACTGTTCCTGAGTCGATTTGTCTAACTCTGAACCGAATTGAGCAAATGCCGCCAGTTCTCTGTGCTGTGCCAGATTGAGTCGTAGTGCCCCGGCAACCTTCTTCATTGCCGGAATCTGTGCATTTCCCCCTACTCTTGATACTGACAGACCGACACTTATCGCGGGACGAACCCCTGAATTAAACAAATCACCCTCAAGATAAATCTGTCCGTCTGTAATAGATATGACATTCGTAGGAATATAAGCCGCATAGTCTCCAGCCTGAGTTTCCACCACCGGAAGCGCTGTTAATGATCCGCCTCCAAGTTCATCATTTAATTTAGCCGCCCTCTCCAGCAAGCGGGAGTGGAGATTAAAGATGTCTCCCGGGAACGCCTCTCTGCCTGGAGGCCGCCTGAGCAGTAATGATACCTGCCTGTACGCAACGGCATGTTTATAAAGGTCATCATACATTATCACAGCATGTTTTCCTTTATCCCTGAAATATTCTCCCATTGCACAGCCTGAATAGGGGGCAATATATTGCATGGGTGCAGGGTCGCTGGCAGCGGCAACAACTACTATTGAATTCTCCATAACCCCATTGTCTTCCAGTGTCTTAATCACACCAGCAACCGTAGAAAGCTTCTGTCCAATTGCCACATAAATGCTGATAACTCCCGTATCCTTCTGGTTCAGGATTGTATCCACCAATATTGCCGTTTTACCTGTCTGCCTGTCACCTATTATCAATTCTCTCTGTCCCCGGCCTATTGGTATCATAGCATCAATAGCCTTTATCCCGGTCTGTAATGGTTCCTTTACGGGTTGTCTTTCAACAACATTTGGTGCGGTTCCTTCTATCGGTAAAGTTTTATCTGTAGCAATCGGCCCTTTACCATCCACCGGTTGGCCGAGTGCATTCACTACTCTTCCAAGCATTGCTTCGCCAACGGGAACCTCTACAATTCTCCCTGTTGTTTTTACCGTATCGCCCTCTTTTATATCCGAGTCCGGTCCCAGCAATACACAGCCGACATTATCTTCCTCCAGGTTAAGGGCTATGCCGAATATTCCACCCGGAAATTCTATCAATTCGTTTGACATGCAGTCGTCCAAACCGTAGATTCTGGCAACACCGTCTCCCACCTGGAGAACTGTGCCGACGCTCTCCATCTTTAATTTGTCTTCATACTTCTCGATTTCTCTCTTTATTATCGAAGCAACTTCATCTGGTCTTACAGTCATACCTGATATACCCCCACAAAAATGAAAACGCCCTTAAGCCAGGGCAGTTTTCAACAAATTTCTTTTTAGGTTTTTTAAGTGATTAATTACACTTCCGTCAATTATCTTATTTTCAATCCTGATAATCATTCCACCAATTATTTCCTTATTTACTTCCGCTTCTAACTCCACCTTCTTCATCGTCAGCTTTTCGATATTTCTCTTTAATTTGTCAAGCCTGGTTTCGGTTAACGGAAATGCCGTTTGAACTTTTACAGATACCACACCTCTTATTCGTCCTACCACGCCTTTGAATACATCCGGCAGATAATTCAGTATCCTCTCTCTTCTCTTATCTACCAGGATATAGAGAAGGTTTCTAACCCACTTACTGGAACACTGATGACCAATGGTTTTGTTAATTATGTCTTTTTTGTCAGTTTTTGTGATTGATGGATGATACAGAATATCTCGAAATTCCTTGTTTGATTTCAAAAGCTCCTTAATACCTTCCAGATCTTTTTCTATATCATCAGCTCCGCCCCGTTTGCTGGCCACTTCAAACAACGCCTGTGCATAACCTGTTGCTAAGCTCTCTTCTGTCAAGACAGTTTCCCCACTCCCTTAATAACATCATCCACTAATTTTTCTGCCGTTCCGCGCTGAATTGATTGTTGAATTAATCTGGAAGACGAAAGAATTGTAAGATCAACAACCTGGTTTCTTATCTCTGCCAAAGCCTTCTTTCTTTCTATATCTATACCCAGTTGCGCCTTGGCCCTGTTATCTGCGGCGGCTTGATGACTCTCTTTAACTATTCCATCACTGATTTCCTTTGCCTTTATTACTGCAGCTTGAATCTTTCCTTCGGCTTCTTCTTCAGCTTTTACAACATTTCTCTGGTACTCTCCTTTCAGCCTTTCAGCATCTCCCCTTAACTTCTCTGCTTGATCAATGTCACCTTTTATCTTCTCTTGTCTGGCATCAAGTATTTCGGTTATTGATGGAAGGGCATACTTGTAAAGGATCACCATCAATATAATAAAAGATATCAGTGACCAAAAGGTTAGAGGAGTTAGATAGTGTAGATCGAATTGAGGCATTTTTCTCTCCTTTTAATTATATGGATATTGGAGAAATTAGTTTAACAATCTTAAATCACACAAAGATTTTTAAAACATGAAACAAGTATTACTATTATCCTCCCCTCATACCCATAATGATAAAGGCTATAACGAGACCATAAAGGGCAGTTGCTTCCACAAGGGCAAAACCTATCCACATATACTTACTTACCCTTGCCTCCGCCTCGGGTTGGCGAGTTACCGATTCTATCATCTTTCCAAAGATAAATCCTATTCCTACACCCGCACCTGCAAAACCTGCAGCAGCCATGCCCATGCCTATTAATGCACCTGCTGTACTATCCATAAACTACCTCCTTTCAACAAAATTTAATCAATTCACGAGTAGACTTCAATGCATCTTAATCGCCTCACCAATGTATACACACGTTAGAATGGTAAATATATAAGCCTGTATAAAAGCGATAAATAACTCTAACCCACTTAATGGCACAGTAACAAGGAAAGGTATAAAACCTATATACTTAAGTGATATAGCCATTGTGAAAAATACGATGAGTATGGTGTGTCCTGCTGTCATATTAGCAAACAATCTGACGGATAAAGAGAGTGGTCTTGCGAACATACTTACTATCTCAATGGGTACTATTAACGGTAAAATAAATTTCGGTACCCCTTCAGGTACAAATATCTTAAAGTATCTGATTCTGTGTTTCATTAAGCCTACGATTTGACTTATTATGAACACTATTATTGCAAAGAGTGCAGTAACAATAATCTGGCTGGTTACTGTATAAGAACCAGGAATAATCCCAAGAAGATTGCAAAATAGGATAAAAAAGAATAACGTAGCAATGAAAGGGAAAAACCTGAGACCTTCTTTGCCCATATTTTCCACTACCATATTCTTTAAAAATTCAACACTTATTTCCACCAGGCTCTGTAGCCTGTTGGGTATCATCCTTCGCCCCCTAACTGCAAACATAAACAAGGCGGGGATCAGGATACATATAATCCACATCATTATTACCGCCTTATTTACAGAGATATCTATACCAAGGAGCTTGAGTTCTATAAGAGGATGAAGTTCAAAGTGTTCTAATGGATTGTGTTGTTTCAGTGTTAGACTCCTCTTGAAATATCTAGAAAATGCTATAACCTATCTTTTTGCTTCTTTTCATCTTCCTTAACATGCCTGTAAACATTATACAGTCCAACTGTAAAGCCAATAAGAAGCCCCAGCAAAATTAACCAAGGCTTTGTATGAAGAAATTTGTCTAGAAGATAGCCAGTCAAAGTTCCTAGGAATATGGCAACGATCAATCCGGTGCTTATTCTTACAGCAAATCGCACCCCACTTTTAAAATTATCAGAACTTCCTACCATCTATTATATATCTCGGAAAGCTAGTTCCTATCCTGTTTTTACTAAATTTTGTATTTTAATTAAATTGAAATAAAAATCAAGATGAAAATAAGTAAAAAAACAAAGATAATGTCCCTATACGTGAACACCTGAGTGTATAAAACTACACGGATGAGATAATCAAGAATATTTCTTCCTTATTAAACACCGATTGAAGAGATAAACAGATTCTACGCAGATAGCGTAAAGAGTATGTGTACCCAACAAAATTCATTTGAGATTCGCGTCTTAGTATTTGATTTACAACAAGGAGCATGCTTGATAAGTCCCAGAAGTTACATGATTTACAATTGATACTTAATAATTCTAGAAGAATTAAGAGTTTTTGTCTTTGTTCATTACATGTTTTCGATATTGAAATGAAGGTGAAAATCCGTGTTACAAATTGCTCATTTCTTTATTAACCTCTTAAAATCTATTTGACAAATATATGTTTTTAAATTACTATCTGGTTTATGCTTGCAACTAAAATTATTCAGAGATATATCGATAAAGGGAAACTTATGAATGTATATCAGTTAAAAACAAGCTTAATTGGTAAAAGGGAAAACTTTATTGAGATAATAAGAGAAAAAAAGAAAGACGCATTAGGAGCTTTTATCAAAGTAATGTGGAAACTCGCTATAATCAAATTTGTGGCAGTGATGATTGCGTTCATAGTAATGATGGTATTTTTCTTCACACATTTAGATTGCTTTACACCAATAACGTTGCAGTTTTCGAAGTGGGTTTCTTCTTCACTTATAGGATTTTTTATATTAATTATGATTATAAAATTTGTAGCGATTTCAATAGGCTTAACCGTAACAATATTAACAGTAAAAAATACAACATTTAAGGATGTTCGACTAAGGCTTAAAGAAGCGTGCAAGCTACGATTGCAAGCCTTTTTAAGGAGAAAAGTACAGCCTCAAGCGAGTTAAGTGCATCCCGCCTTAATGAATGTCGGGGGGGCCGGCAAAAAGCGTGGTTTTGAAATTCCAAGACATTAAATTAATGGAATACTTCTACGCCATTAAAAAAAATGTCAAGTTTCTTTTATCGTTTACTATATTCTTTAATTCCTTAAAGACTTCATAACCTCGCAACTGGCTTCTATAGTTGCATCTATATCCTCTTCTCTATGAGCGGTTGAAACAAAAGCCGCCTCAAACTGAGAAGGAGCAAAATAAAACCCTCTTTCCAGCATTCCATGGAAGTAAGATGCGTATCGCTCCGTATCACACCTTTTAGCAGATTCATAATCAGTTACCTCATCCTCGCTAAAGAACGTGCAAAGCATTGAGCCGACTCGTGTATGATACGTGGGTATTCCCGCTTCTTCAGCAGATCTCTTCAAGCCTTCTGCCAGCCTTTTAGAGTTTCTTTCCAGTTTTTTATAAACGCTCTTCTTTTTCAGCTTCTCAAGAGTTGCAATACCGGAAGCCATTGCCATCGGATTTCCGGATAAAGTTCCCGCCTGATAGACCGGACCGGTTGGTGATATGCGATCCATTATTTCCGCCTTACCGCCATAGGCACCTACAGGTAAACCACCACCGATTACCTTGCCAAGTGTAGTCAAATCCGGAGTTACTTTTTGAAGTGCCTGTACGCCCCCGTGAGAAACCCTGAAACCTGTCATCACCTCATCAAAAATCAACACAATCCCATATTTATCAGCAATTTTCCTTAAACCCTTTAAATACCCTTTTTGTGGAGGTATCACGCCCATATTCCCCGCAACAGGCTCTAAAATTATGCAGGCAATATTTTCACCCTGTTTACTACAAACTTCTTTAACGGCATCAAGATTGTTAAAGGGTATGGTTACAGTATTTCGTACGTAATCCTGCGGGACTCCCGGGCTCGTGGGAACGCCTAACGTAGTAGCCCCCGAACCAGCCTGGACAAGAAGGCCGTCAACGTGCCCGTGATAACAGCCGTCAAATTTTATAACGATGTCTCTTTTGCTATATCCTCTGGCTAACCGTATAGCACTCATTGTGGCTTCTGTGCCCGAATTAACCATCCGAATCTTCTCAATTGAAGGCATCGCCTCTTTTACGAGTTGGGCCAGATGTGTTTCCAGTTCAGTCGGAGCTCCGAAGCTTGTGCCTTTTTTAAGGATTTTTTTCAGGCTCTTTACAACTGACTTATCAAGGTGCCCTAAAATTAATGGACCCCAGGAAAGTACATAATCAACATATCTATTACCATCAATGTCATTGAGATAACAACCATGACCTGATTCTATAAATAGAGGATTACCTCCTACTGCTCCAAACGCCCTTACGGGGCTGTTTACACTGCCGGGAATGCTTTTTAAGGCTTCCCTGAATGCCTCTTTTGATTTATCTACAACCAACATATTAATAAAGTCCCGACCTATAAGCCTGTATCAAAAATTAATGAAAGGCATAAAATTTATCAATAATGGTTTTTGTTGTCAATAATAAACTGGTTTTTGATGGTTTTTATGGTTAATTTTAAAAAAAAGCTAAAGCAGCCACGAATTCTGCCGATATTATAGGTATGTTTTAATGGAGATTAAAATGTTTACGGCAATTCCTACAATGGAACCATCTGGCCATGGATCGGCCTTTTTCCCAACGGAAAAAGATGCGGACAGGGGTTCTACGTACGCTTTGCCCAAATTTCATTCAATATTTAATCAAAAATCTGACATAATCGAACTTTCCCCTACTGCCAGAGAAAAACTCGCGGGAAAATGAAGAGAAATCCACCAATGACCAGAAACTATCCAAAGAGGAACAAAAAGAAGTTAAAGAGTTAGAGAGAATTGACAGGCAGGTCAGGAGCCGCGAGCTAACTCACAGAGCTGTTGCCGGAAGCTACGCCAGGGGAAGTGTTTCCTTTGATTACGTGACAGGGCCTGATGGAAAGAAATATGCCAAAGAAGGTCATATCAATATAGATTCTCGCCCAGTACCCAATAATCCGGAAGCCACCATCCGTAAAGCCCGGGC
>Ga0187827_10002669_pt1 | contig 24011 bp, 19 predicted proteins | sample ETNtaG_39_FD_167969 | JGI IMG/M metagenome (GOLD analysis project Ga0187827, IMG submission 167969) | Marine microbial and viral communities from oxygen minimum zone, Eastern Pacific Ocean - ETNP2014_SV_150_PacBio MetaG (Illumina Assembly) | ecosystem: Environmental > Aquatic > Marine > Hypoxic... | reverse complement strand
AGCCATCGAAATGGATCCGGACAGCGTGACCATCTACCAGATGGAGCTGCCATACAACACGATCTACAGCCGCGCCATTCTTCAAGACGGGCAGGAATCGCCGGTCGCCACGTGGGAGACTAAACGCGAGTGGGTTGATTACGCGTTCAAGGCGCTCGAGGCGGCAGGCTACATAGTGTCGAGCGCGTACACGATGGTGAAAGAGGGCACGAGATTCGTCTATCGTGACGGGCTCTGGCATGGGGCCGATTTGGCCGGCACCGGAGTCGCTTCATTTGGCCACATCGGCGGCGTGCACTACCAGAATGTGGATACGTTGGATGAATACGTGAAGCTCCTCCAGGAAGACGTCATCCCAATCAACCGCGCGTTGCCGGTCACCGAAGATCAGAGGCTCATCCGCGAGCTCATCCTTCAGACAAAGGTCGGCCGCCTGAACGCGGACTACTTTCGCCAGAAGTTCGATAAGGACATCTTCGAAATCTTCGGCCCCGTCTACGAGAAATACGAGCAGGAGAATCTGCTCAAAAGGGAAGGCGATGAGATCCTGCTCACTCGCGAAGGTTTGCTTCGTGTGGACAGCATGCTGCCGGAATTTTTTCAAGCGCAGCACCGGGACGCGAGGTATACGTGAGGAAGAGATGGTTGATGGTTAAAGGCCCTGGCGAGAGGGTTACTTTGTGCCGGAATCAATTCGTTGAACTGAAAACCAGCCCGAGCTGAGTGGCTTTGGAGACGCCAACAGGCGTGATGATTCTTCTGTCAAGCGGTGGCTCTCCCTGCTCGTACTTTCGGATGGTTCTCTCGAACGGTTTCCAATTGAGGTCACCCAGCCTTTCAGCCTTCCCCAGTTCCTCGCCTGTCGCCGCTTTGAACGCCTTGTATAAGAGCTCCGAACAGTAGATGCGTTCATCATCCATTCTGTATCTCACGTCGTAAGGCTTCCCCATGAATTTCTTCGCCTGATTGATCACTTCCGGGATCTTTTTCTGGTATTCATCCTTCAAACGATAAGACCAGAAATTGCCCCCTCTGCCACGCCTCGACCAATTCCACAGGCTCGTCTTCTTCACAGGGCCGATTGCCTCAAGGACAGACCATTGGCCACCCTCTTTTATCACAATCCCGCAGTGTGAGTATTTTGATTTGGTCACTCCCTCGATGGCGACAACCAGATCATTCTGTGGCATTGACTGGAAAATCATATCGCCCTCTCTGGGTGAATAGCCGGCCAGCTTCAGCTTGTGGCCAAGGTGCTGATTGCAGGCAGCGGCCAGCAGAAGCAGACAGGAGATTCCGTAGACGAGGATTCGAGTTCTTGACGGTCTGGTCATAAGTGTTCCGGAAATAGGGATGCGGCCTCAGGAGCACTGGCGCACTCAGTCTCTGGCAAGCCTATCGATAGGACCTGGCCCACACACCATGTAACCGACTACACCAAAATGTCTGGCACCACACGACCGTGCACATCGGTCAGGCGGTAGTCTCGTCCCTGGAATCGATAGGTGAGCTGTTCGTGGTCGAAGCCGAGGAGGTGCATGATGGTTGCCTGCAGATCGTCTTTGTCGAGAGTTGAAATGCGGCGGACCAGCTCGCTCCGTTCCGGTTTGCCGGGGACGATTGCATACTTGCCCTTCCTGACTCGAAAGGCGCCCTCAGGGGTATCCAGCCGAAGCTCCGCCTCGCGCTCCTTCTCATCAGGCCCGTGACAGGAGTAGCATTTATTCGAAACCACGGGACGGATGTCGCGATTGAAATCAATCCTTGTTTCGGGCGGTTCGGCCTGGGCCGGCCTGGCCAGAATGAATAAGAGAAGGGTGAGGCGGCTCATCGCTATTCTGCTTGTGGTAGCTTTTCTGGAGCGCGAAGAACTCGCACTGTTTAGAGGACGTATTTGTATCAGTTCGCAGGTAACTCGCCGCAACGGATCTCCTTGCCTGCCACGTATCAAGGCGAACCGCACATAAGAAGCCGCGAATTCGCCAAGCTCGCTTCAAGCATGCTATGATGGCTCAATTCAGGCCGTGAATTCTTGTGGCCGGCAGCACCATAGTTTTAGTCTCGGAACAGATGAAGCGATTGAACATCTCCCTCGAGCAGAGAAAGTCTGGCGAGGCCCGGGTCACAGTGCTCCTGGCCGGGGGATTCGTGGACGTCAGTACCGAAGACGAATTCAGCACCAGAATGGACAAAGGTGTCCAACAAGTATTGGAGGGACATTCAGCAGCTTTGATTCTGTCACTGAAAGACTTGTCCTATATTAACAGCACGGGCCTCGCAGTGGTGGTTGATGCCAACCGGCAACTGGCGGAGAGACTGGCGCTTGCCAGCGTACCTGATTCGATTGTTCAGATTGCAAAGCTCCTTGGGTTAGATGGTCACTTGAACATATTTGATACTGTCGACGAAGCTGTGAATGATTTTTTAGAATGAATTGAGAGGTTTAGACATGTCAGAACAAGATGATGCATATGTCACGATTTGCATTCCCGCGACTGCCGGCTTTATGAGGGTGGTACGCGAGGCCATTCAACAGGCAGCAGAGGATTTTGGCTTTTCAGAGGATGATGGCGCGCAAATCGTCATGGCCGTCGATGAGGCATCTACGAACGTGGTGCAGCACGGGAAAGGCGAAGACCCGGAGCACCACCTTAAACTGTATCTGCGAGTGGTCTTCAGCAAAGACCGGCTCATTGTGGAACTGGTCGATGAAGCTCAACGTTTCTCTCCTGCCCGAAAACAAAGGACCGACCGCGGAAGAATTTCTGGCCAGCGGCAAGACCCACGGGATCGGGCTGTTGGTCATTCATACTCTGGTCGATGAAGTCGAACATGATTACACCGAGGGAAAAGGTAATCGTCTGAGGCTGGTAAAAATCCTGCCGCTCGATCCGCACAGTTGATGCGTCCCCCATTTGTAAGGTTTTGTTTGATGTGATTGATGCCGCTGGAGAGAGGCTACACTCGGCGCTTTTGGACATCGGCCAAACAGAAACATAGCAGAGCAACCGGCCAGCATTCAGGAAGACGATACTGAATTTGATCTCCGTCCCATAAGCAGCAAGCCGGCCGAGCAGCCCCGATGGGCTCGGTACTCTGTGGCCCTCGTTGCCATTTTCGCGGTATTGCTGATCGGCCTGTCGCGGCACACTTCAAAGCTGCGCGTTAAACAGAAAGACTTGAGTCGGCAGGTCCAAGCGGTCGCTTCCGAAGTGCAGCGAATCCATGAAAGAACCCAGCGCGAGGCACAGGCCAGAAAGCTAATCGCGCAGGCCGAGAAACTTGCCAGCCAGGGAAAAGTGCAGGCTCTGAAACTGTCGCTCGACAAGCTTCAACAGCTCGGGCAGACAGGGACGTTAGAGACACATCGCATACAGATCGAGAGATTGATGAGAAGGGCCGAGGGCTGGCCAGCAGTTGGAGACGATATCGTCTTTGTCTGGCGCCGCGAAGATGGCGCGGCCAACCTGAAGGCTCGTGGAAAAGCAACCATCGACCCCAAAGGCAATCTCGTCTGCACGGGCGGAGGTTTCGTGGTGGATTCCGTGAATCAATTGCTGTTCAAGCGATGCACCACTTCGCACGAGTTGACCATTGAAACGCTCATGCAATCCGAAAGCGCCTCTCAAACCGGCCCAGCACGAGCGATCACGTTTTCCACCGACGGCTACGTCAGAAACTTCACCCTGGGACAGTCGGGCAACTCTCTCATCATTCGGTTGAAGACATCCATCACCGGCACCGCAACGAACGGGCATGAGTTAGTCATCGGCAAAGTGCCCATCAATAAGATGTCACACGTGGTCATGACCTACTCGCCCGGCATCATGCGCTATTACCTGAACGGTGGGTTGGTTTTCGAGACGGACAAAGTGAGAGGCGATTTCAGCAACTGGGAATCGACCCATCACTTTGTGCTCGGCGATGAATATGCAGACCCACGCGATTGGATCGGGCGTCTCGGCGGGGTGGTCATATACGACAGGGCTCTCACCTCCGGTGAAGTCGTAATGAATTTTGAGGCCTGTGGCTTGCAGTGAGGGAAGAGGGTGGGGAAAGAGGTGAATGGTGAATGGTGGGGGAAGAGGTGAATGGTGGGGGAAGAGGTGAATGGTGGGGGAAGAGGTGAATGGTGGGGGAAGAGGTGAATGGTGAATGGTGGGGGAAGAGGTGAACAGTGAATCTTGATTCGTGCTAAATGCAGGATGAGCCAGGCCGGGACTCAATACCTCCGGCTGGGTTTTACTGATATCATCGGGCCGCCTCCTGAGGCTCTGCGGCGGAATTCTGCAGGGCTGCCGCGGAGCGTCAGCAGCACCATGTTCAGCCCAACATGATTCAAGTCACCAATTTATGGAAGTCTTACGACCGGCTGGTCGCTGTGCGTGAGTTTGACCTGGAGGTCGAATCCTCGCAGACCGTGGGGCTGATCGGGCCAAACGGTTCGGGTAAGACGACGCTGTTGAGGATGATCACGACCATGGCGAAACCGGACCGCGGCAGCATCCAGGTCTGTGGACACGACGCCCTGCACGACCCTCGAAGCGTTCGCCGCAAAGTGGCATTCATGCCGGCGGAGTTTGGGTTTCCCCAGGATGCGTCCATCAAGGAGTACATGGAATTCTTCGCGTGCGCATCGGGAGTGCCCCGCCGCGAACGAGCGCGCACCGTTGATGAGGTAATGGAGCTCACCGACCTGAAGGGCCGCGAGGATGTGTTTATCCGCGGGCTGTCCACCGGGAATAAACAGAGAGTTCTGCTTGCCAAGACCCTGCTCTCCGACCCCGAGATTCTAGTTCTGGATGAGCCTTCAAGTGGCCTCGATCCGCGTGCGCGTTCCGAAGTGCGTTCTCTGCTCAAGGAGCTGGCAAGCATGGGAAAGACCATTCTCATCAGTTCGCACATCCTCGCCGACATTGAAGATATCTGTTCGCATATCTGCATTATCGAGCAGGGACGGCGTGTCACCGCTGGCCCGATTGAAGGACTTCGTGAAGAGTTCCGTACCGCACATAAAATCGTACACCTGAAGCTCAACGAAACCGATGTTGATGAAGCTGTCGGCCTGCTTTCCCAGCTTGAGGACGTGGTTGAGTGCGAGAGAGAGGGCACAGTTGTTCACCTGAGCAGCCTGCTGGAGAACTGCAACTTCATCCTTAGGACTCTCATCGAAGCCGACATCGAAATCCTCGGCATGAGCGAAGAACTGCCCGACCTGGAAGACATTTTTCTGGAAACAACAAAAGGGGTGGTCAGTTGAAAGCTCTGGCAAGGAAGCTCGAGATTCTCTGGGACAGCCCGAACCTGTTGAAGGACATCGGCAGCCTGCTTTCAGCATGGCGAATTGGCGCGTGGTTCTGCCTCATCAATATGGTGCTCGGCCCTCTGATGGCCACCATGATAGTCATGGGATCGATCGAGAATGAAGAGCCCTTCGTCCAGATCAGTCAACAACTCGGGCTCGGCCAGTATCTCGCTGTTAATCTGATGCTGGGTCTTTGTGGCGTGCTGACGTTGTTGATCCCGCTCCGCGCAAGCGGCCTCATCGAAGGCCCGCGCTGGGCAAAGTATTTCGATCAGATTGTCCTGTCTGGAATCAGTCCTGAGAGATACCTTGCCGGCCGAATCGCCTCGCAGAACATCTTCTTCGTTCTGATCCTTCTCGCCTCGATGCCCTATGCCGTTTTTGGACTCAGCCTGGGCGGCACAAAGTTCTCTTACATCGTTGGCTGCCTCTTCGCATTATGGGTCTATGCCAATCTTCTCTCCGTTGCCACGGTCGCAGCAGGAGCAATTGTTCACGAGACCGGCGCTGTATTCTTAACAGTCACGCTTGCCGGAGTCATGTTCGGGCTCGGCCTGATCCCCGTCGCGGTTTTTGGGTTGTCCCCCACCCACTACATCATCGAACCATTTCATCAGGCGTTGGCCTCGGCGGGCAAATTGTCGACCGGTTATCAGTTCGTCATTAATTACAGGGGAGCCACGTATCAACTCAGTTCACTGCTGCTATTCGCTTTTAATGGCGGTCTGCTGGGCCTGGTTTGCTTTCTCTTCTGTCTGCTCGGACCGGTGAACTGCCTGGTAAAAGAGAACAGCACTTTCGGCGAGGTAGTGATGCCCGGGGACACAAAGCGGAAGCGATTATTTCGGATGCGTTTCATTCTGCGGCGGCGGTCAGAAGTGGCCTTTTTCTATGAGAACAGGAACCCCCTCTTGAAGCGGTGGGAGATTCCACTCCGATATTTACCGATCTGCGCGATTCTTGGAACCACTCTTCTCTTGGCTTTCGGTGTCGCCCACTACTACAGCTATGAGCTCGATCTCGAAGATTTCTCAGGCTTAAACCTGTTCCTGATGTGTGCTGGGCTGGTCGCCGCCGCCTTCACATTCACCGCAGATCGGATGACAGAGACGACGGAGATGAGGTGCGGACGGTTCACCTTCACCAAAGGAGCTCTTGATGCAACGGCCTTTCTTTTCTTTGCAGCACTCGTGTATGCCATTGGCTTCTGGGGCATCAATATGCGAGAGGCATTTGAGCTCAGTGAACAGCGATCGCTCGGCCAGGCCGAAACTGCCTGGTCATGGCTGAGATCACCGCCGGATGTGAGGGAGGTGGCTTATGTCAAGAAAGTCACAAAGCTCTGCCATTTCTTCTTTCTTCTGGGTCTGGAAATCTATGCCTTGATCCGCCTGATGGGCTGCCAGTTCTGGGAACGCTCTACTTCTGTTTTTGTCATGCTGATCTTTCTCCTGGCTCTCTTTGGCGTGCCTCTTGGCGGCACGTTGGTTTTTTTCAGTCACCGTGATCTGCGGCACCTGGCCCAATCCGTTGCTTTCATTTCTGTACCCTCGCCCATCCCTCTGATCGTGGCAACGGTAGACGACTACGTCGGGGGTGAAATGGGCCGGTTGCTCGATACCGGCTGGTATCGGGTGACTCCTGTCTTTCATTCACTTCTTGTTCTCACCCTCGCGGGCTGGACGGTATTCTGCCATCGGACATTAAAGAGAGCACGGTCCAAGTCAGCGGAGGAAAAGTCATGATTTTTCCCACGCGGCACACATGCCTGAGCCTCCTCGTCAGCGTGGGGGCAGTGCTTGCCCAGCCCAGAGAGAACCCAAAGCTCAAGGCGATAAACTCAGTCGGGATAGAAGTCGACGTCCGTTGCGGGATCGCCAATCACGTAGAAGAATTTCTCTCGATGCCCGTGACAATGACTGTGTCGAACACTACCGCAGAGTCCATCAGTGCAGTATGGGAGGTGGAGTTTCTTGATTATGCTAATAGACAGTTGCGGTCGGTCCGGAAGGAGGTCGAGCTTCCTCCGAATATGAAGACTTCACGGCGAACGCGCGTCTACCTGAAGAGACAGGGAAATTTGACGGTAGTAAGGCTACGCCGAAACCGTGAGGTCCTGTGGCAGCGAATAATGCGATGGGAATCGATATCACGATCCGCAATTAACATCCTGACCGTTTCACCTAATCGCGAACGCTTGAGGTTTGCCGCTCGTAATGACGCGGCCGTAGGAAATATGCCCGGTCCTGGAGAGAGAGAAGTAAGATCCTATGCAATCCAATCCTGGGAATTGCCAACGCACTCACTGCCTTTGTGTATGTTTAAGGCCGTAGTCATATCAAAAAATGCGGACCTTTCTCTCTCCCCAGCCCAAGAGAGGGCCCTTACTGATTACCTGGTCTTTGGCGGTTCCATTGTTGTACCTGGCGGAAAGTCTTCGGTCCTCGAATTACTGAATGCCAATCTCCCTCAGGCGGCAGTGGATGCCACCCAAAAGGCATCTCAGATGAAAATGCCCGCACCTACCCGTATCGGTAGCGGAATGCTGTTCTTCGATGCCAAGGATTTTTTTCTGAGAACAAAGATATCGATGGATGCGGCGACGAATCTGGCAAAGTATCTCGAATATGAAGCGGAGCCCGCCTTTCCGAAATTCATGCGACCCAGCAACTATGTCAGACGGGGACTGCCGGTGAATGCCTCTAAGACACTTTCCATGGTTGGCGTTGTATTTGGTCTTTATGCATTCCTCACTGGCCCGGTTATTTGGCTGATTCTGCGCAAGAAGGGTAGAAAAGCGTTGGCCTGGTATGTTGGAGTGACTATCACCATATTCTGCCTTATCGCATTATTCGTGGGGCCGATTCTTGGCCTTAGAAAAGGAGACATTCAATGGCTGTCTGTAACTGAATTGACACCCAATGGGGGTTACCAGTGGGCCATGCTCAGCCTGACATCTGCCGGCGGAAAAAGTCATCACGTAGAACTTAAAGGGGAGCGTCTTCGTTCCTGGCTTCTACCATCGACTGTTACTAATGATTATCGATTCTCGCGTTACTGGTGGGGCTTTCGGCAAAATCTTCCGCTTAAAAGTAGCATGAATATCAGCATGGATCTCGTAAACGAAGATATCCAGAAAGACAGGCACCAGGTTCAGATCTCGCCGTGGGGAACACGATTGCTTTTAACTAATTCATACACCAGCAAAGCAGGACAGGTGGATGTGCGCATCAGCCATCCCAACCGTAAAACTCGTATAGTAGTTACAAACAGAAGCAAGTTCGCTCTCACCGATTCGAGGATAATAGTCTCCTTCTGGGCCAAGAATCAAGGACAGGAAACCTATGTGATCATGAATACCGGCCAGTTCAAACCAGGGTCCAGGCGCGAGTTCGGGCCAGACATCATTAATCGGCAAATGGGAAATTGGGGCGTCCGCAACATGTTTGGTTTTGTGCGCTACCACGACTGGGAGAGGAACGGCGGGTGTACGGCCGTGCAGCTTCCCAGGCCAAATCTGAATAATACGCCGAACGCGTACTTCATAGCGAAAATCCCAGACAGCCCTGCCCTGAGAATGGGACAAAGCAACTTTGACCCGAACCTGGGAACCCATCTTGTCGTGCAGCGTATCGAACCCTCAAACATCCTGAATCCTCAGCGTTTAATGAACCAGAAAGCAGGCGTTCGCTAAGCCATTGGCTGGAACCCTAATTCTAATCTGGTGCGCAAACTGTCTGTCAGGTCAAGAATCGCCTTTGTCCAGGGCAGCAGTATAGATTTCGCTGCTCATCCTGATTCCTGATAATTATCCAGACCTTTTCATGAAAGCAGTCATTCTTGCCGGAGGGCTTGGCTCCAGAATGCGGTCCCGAGACCCTGAAATAGACCTCTCTGCCGATGCGGAGAAGGCAGCACAGAGTGGCCTGAAATGGATGATCCCTCTCGAAGGTCGGCCGCTCATCTCACACACGTTTATCCAATTGAGCAGGGCCGGCTTCTTTGAGATATGTGTCGTCATCGGCCCCAATTCAGAGTTTGTCAAAGAGGCCATTGTTGGTGCGGCTGCCTCTGAGAACCTGAAGCTCTCATTTGTTGTTCAGCCTGAGCCACTCGGGACGGCAAACGCGATTCTTCCTGCTGAAGAATTTGTTGGAGACGATGCATTTATTACTTTGAACGGCGACACTGTCTATCCTGCTAGTGCCTTGGAAAGGCTCGCGTCGTCCAGCCGTGACGGTTGGTCTTTACTTGGATTCAGCATTCGTGGAATAGCTGAAAAGAGTAATATCGAGGAGGCGCGCGCTCGCAGATTTGCCGCGTTGGATTTTGACAGTGAATTTGTTCTTCAAGACATCGTTGAAGACGCGGACGATCCGCAAAGTTATGCCCATGACGGAGACTTGTTTGTCAGTTTCAACTGCAACCGGCTGGATCGCAGGTTTTTTGAGGCATGCAGATCTATTTCTCCCGATCCACGCAATGGTGAATATCAATTACCGGACGCTATTCGGCATGGAGTTAAGAATCTGGAGATTGAAACCAAAGTTGTTCCGGTCCATTGCGGTGTCGTTGATCTGACTTCACGAAGTTCCATTGAATCTGCAGCAGCACTGCTTCGGGAGAATTCATACGCATGAGTTTACGCGAGATAAGAGGAATGCTTTCTGAGTTGCCTGAGGGCAACCCGTTACAACTGCATCTCGACACACTGAGCCCGTCCAAAGTTCGACTGTTGAGGGACGCAATTGATGTTTTTGAAAGGCATTCATCTGTTGCTGACGAACAACCAATTCACATTTGCTATGTTCCCGGCCGTATCGAGATATTAGGAAAACATACGGACTATGGGGGCGGCCCAACGATGGTGATGGCCCTGGATCGCGGCTTTATCATTGTCTCGGCCCTGAATGGTTCTGATGAGATCTGTGTGTGGAATGCTGATCCGTCCTTCAGGCCCTGTTCGTTTCCGTTCAGACCGGATATCGAGCCACTGAAAGGCTGGGCCACTTACCCGGCAACCGCTGCGCGTCGGATCGCATTCAATTTTGGCGATCATGTCGAGTTAGAGGGAGTAGACATAGCCATAGCGAGCGACCTTCCACCCGCGGGTGGAATGAGCTCTTCTTCAGCACTGATCATCGGTTCATACTTTGCCATTGCGGGGCCGAATGAATTGGCGGGATCGGAGCTCCTTCAGGCCAACATCCACAACCGGATAGATCTGGCCATGTACCTGGCGGTTGTGGAAAACGGCCTTTCCTTCAGGGATCTGCCCGGCCATCGCGGCGTGGGCACCTTCGGCGGCAGCGAAGACCATACGGCTATCCTCTGCTGCGAAGAGGGGAAGATCTCTGTGAATTATTACTGCCCGACTGTTCCTGAATGCAGCGTCGCGTTCCCCGAGAAATGGGCCATTGCAGTCTGTCATTCAGGAAAGCACGCGGTAAAGACTGCAGAAGCCATGGAAGAATATAACGCGGTTTCGCTCCGGCTCGGTCGTGTGCTCAGCACCTTCAATGAAGCGGAAGGCGCGGAATTCCCGACTATGCGTGACGTGGTGAAACATCTCACTGATCCTGAATCAGGTGAGGTCAATTATGGCAAGCTCAGGGACTCGCTGAACCGTGCGGCGCCCTCTGCCGCGGAGGATCTCTTCATGCGTTTTGAACAATTCTCGTTGGAGATGACTGAAATCATTCCGGATGCTGTTGAGGCGCTCGAATCAAAAGATGCGGCGGCGCTGGGCAGCATCATCGGCCGCTCACACGCACTATCAAAAAGTCATCTCCGAAACATCGTGGACGAGGTCGATTGCCTCCAGAGATTAGCCAGAGAAGAAGGAGCTATCGCCGCTTCAGGATTCGGCGCGGGCTTTGGTGGCAGTGTGTATGCAATCGTGCGGAAGGAGGGGGCAGAGGATTTTCTCGAAAGATGGACGGCCCGGTATTCTGAGGTCCATCCCGAATACTCAGAAGAAATATCTTCTTTCTTGACCACGCCCAGTGGGCCCCTCTTCTGCAGTAGTTACAGTTGAAGCGTTGTGGGGACAGTCCCAGCCCGTCGCCATGCAATGAAACATCACGCCGCGGAAACTACCTGGTTTTTACCGGTGCGTTTGCCCTCATAAAGGGCTTCGTCGGCAGTGACGATCAGGTCTTTGGCTGAATTGGCGTCGTCGGGGAATACCGCAAGTCCTGCGGTGATAGAGAGCCTGACAGGCGGATGGGCTGAGTTCTGGCTGCCGAATGGAAATGACTCTACCTTCTGACGAATAGTCTGGGCAACGGTCATCGCTCCGGTGCGGGAGGTCTCGGGAAGAACAACGACAAATTCCTCACCGCCGTATCGAGCTACGAAATCCTTACCACGAGTGTTGTCGAGTAGAATTTCGGCAACGTTGCGAAGGACTTCATCGCCCTCGGGATGACCGAAAGTGTCGTTGTATTTTTTGAAGTCATCGATATCGATGATGACAAGCGACAGCGGGAAGCCGGATTTCTGTGCCTTGCGGATGTCCCGTTCGAGGATCTCCTGAAAGTGCCGGTAATTGAACAGATTCGTCAGGCCGTCGTGTATGGCCAGGTTTTCGACGCGTTTGTAGAGCCGTGCGTTTTCGATCAGGACTGCCGCCTGGCTGGAGAACGTGCTCAGCAGATCCAGCTCGTAGCTGGTGAAATCACGGCGCTCGCGGGTGAGCGCTGCGATAAGCCCAATCGACTTACGAGAGCCGCCCGGCTGGATGCGATTGAGGGGCGCAACAATTAGCGATCGATAGCCGTCTCCCGTAAGCGGTTGATACCTTTCGTAATTGTCAAGGTTGTTCACCATGGTGGATTTGCCGTGATGGATGACTTCGGTGATCAATTCGCTGCCGAGCTCGATATCTTCGCCGCCCTCTTCGATGCGCATAAAGAAACGATTCTCTTCGTCGCTGTAGAGCTGCATGACAATCGTCTTGACTTCGAGAATGTCTTTAATGGCAGAAACTGCCTGGTTGAGGACGACGTTGAGATCGCGGGATACGAAAAAGGTCTCGTGAAGATCGTTCACGCGGTTCATCACCTTTGTCTGAACTTCGTCGATAGTGATCCGGCGCTCGAGTGTTTCCAGTCTCCGCCGCATGAGGATCGCTTCGCGATCGAGGATGGCAAATATCCGCTTGGCGCCAAGTGCGGAGAGAAACGAGACAAGTACGAACAGAAGTATGATGGCGATCAGCGCAGCAATGACCGCAGGATGCTGCAGCGCTCTGTTCGTTTCAAAGTTGAAGAGGATGTAACAAAAGATCCCTGCCGCGAAGACCCCCAGCAAGACGGGAAAGCCAACTATCAGGAATCTTGATCTCATGGTCTTTTGAAGAGGTGCTGACGTTCGACGGCAGCTATACGGCTTCGCCTTCGATTCCTCCGACGTGAATGTCGAGGTCGCTGCGATCTTCGATGCGATCGACCCGGCCGTCTCTAATCCAGACGACACGGTCTGAAATATCGAGCATCTTCATATCATGCGTAGCGCTGATGACAGTCACTCCTGACATCAGATTCATGTCTTTGAGCAGCTTAATAATCTCTTGTCCGGTTGTGAGGTCGAGGTTTCCGGTGGGCTCGTCCGCCAGGATGATGGCCGGATCGTTTGCCATGGCCCGGGCGATTGCCACACGCTGCTGCTGCCCGCCGGAGAGCTCCGACGGCTTGTGCATAAGGCGTTGACCGAGACCGACGGTTGCCAGGAGTTTTGCGCCCTTGTCGCGAGCCTCGTCCGTAGACATCCCCGCGAAAGTCATGGGGAGCACGACGTTCTCGAGGGCGGTCATTACCGGGATGATGTTGAACGACTGAAAGATGTACCCGATCTTGCGGCAGCGCAGCCAGGCGAGCTCGTAGGCATCGAGCTGGGCCACGTCTACCTCATCGATATAAACTTTGCCGTCGCTGGGCTTATCAAGACCTCCAACCATGTTGAAGAGGGTCGATTTGCCAGAGCCCGAAGGGCCCATAATCGAAATATATTCGCCTGCCGCGATTTCGATGTTGACGCCTCTGAGCGCTTCAACAGTTTCGTTTCCCATGACGTATTTCTTCTTGACGTCTTTTGTTCGAACGATGGCATGCTCTACCATGAATGATCCAATCTGGTGGGTGGTATTGGTGTAAGAGTGCGAACTCTAGTGGGATCTACCTTTCTTTCTTACTTTCTTTCTTAATCCTCATCTTAATCGAATTCTGACGTTGCAGCCCTTTAGAGCCCGATCTCAGCAATTCCGATTAAGAGGAAGACTAAGAGCCCAGAGCCAGAAATCCTTAAAAATTCGCAGTATCGGTCTTGGGTGGAACAGTGGAATCTCAGGCCTCTACTCGCATGGCAACGACTGGCTCCATCTTGGCAGCAGTCCAGGCGGGATATATGGCCGCCAGGACTGAGAGGACGGTTCCGGTCACCAGCGAAAGCAGGGCCGACTGAAACAGATTCAAAGCCGGGAAATACTTCCAGGGGTAGAAGCCGTAGGTGTAAGAGTAGCGGAACATCGTCAGCAGGAAACCGATCAGGATGCCGGCGGCCGTGCCGATGACTCCCAGACCGGATGACTCCAGCAGAAAAATTCTCACGATGAATTTATCCAGCGCGCCGAGGCATTTCATCGTGCCGATTTCGCGGAAACGTTCGGTCACCGACATCAACATCGCGTTGACGATGCCGACTACGCAGACCAGCAGAGAAAGGACAATCAACCATCGGTCTCTAGTCTTGATACTGGTCAGCAGGCTGGAAAATGAACCGGCGTCTTTCTTTTTCAGGCTGGCCGAACTGACCGGTACCTCGAGGCCGCTCTTCGTTAACGTGGTGCGAAGCGCAGGGCGATCGATTGCTTCCTGGGTCAGACGCAGGTTGAGACAAGTGCTGGTCCAGATGGACATCAAAAATGCGATGGCAAGGATGATGCTGCTGGTAGTGATGATGGAACGCCAGAATCTGACCTTGATGCTCTTGACCGCGATTTCCGCCGCTTTACTCCAGGGGAGGACGATGATTCTGCCGATCTTGCCAGACGTTTCCAGGAGAGCTGATCGGGTATCCGGCTTTTCGTTTTCGGGCTCGTTCGTCATTTCTTGTTCTTCTTTTTCTTGTTTTTCTTAGAGCTCTTCCCGGACGACTGTTTTTGCTTGTCCGGGTCTGGCACGGCAAGGCCGATCAATCGTCTGCGGGCCATCTGCTTTAGAAATGTGATCAGTGAGAGCTCTGCCTCTTTTCTCGAAAGTTTGAATCGATCGGAAAACTCTTTGATGAGGTCCCTGACTGTGGTCTCACCATCACATCTTCTCCAGACATGGCTGCCTAATTCATCGAGGGTTACCCTTCTTGACTCGGGCACGTAAAAAATCTTGCTGAGCAACCTGACCCAGCGCGTATCGCTGCGGGGGATGACAATCAGGGTCTCATCATCCTCCTCGTCGTATTCCCATCGAACAGCCTGATTACGAACCGGCACCGCAGTGAGCGATTGCTCACGGGTCAGGGCAGGCTCACCTCTGCGGACAAGACGGGAAAAGATGGACATTTAATGACAATGAATGCTCTCGCACACCTGCTCGAACAAACCTGATTCTTCATCTTTCATCAGGGCGTGCAATATAAACAATTTGTCAGAGTCTTTACAGTACCACACCCGGCTTTTCAAAGCCTTCGGGCTCAGGGGGGACCAAACCTGGCGAGTAATCCTTGCACGGCCGCTCACGAGACAGGCTTCATGGGCGCGGAATTTTGACTCTTCGAGGTGCCAACGAAATTTCTTCCAGTCAGCTTCGCAGCGCTTGATCGTCCATTGCTTCAACGAAAGCTCCCGGAGCTGCATTTCTGCAAGGCTGATCCGGCGGCCGGTGAGAAGTTCCCTCCCCTTTTTGAACTGCAGATGAATTTCGCCCGTCTTCAGTGATGGCGTCTCGAGCTCGAAACTCGTCGGCAGGCTCATGGTCAGGCCGTAAACATCCCAGCGATCGTGGCAATCTTCCTGATGGTCGATGAGAGATTCGAAAATCCTCCTGGCCAGCTCCCGGTCGGCCTCTTTTGGCAGATGGAACAGGCGAAGCAATATGACCCGGCCGCAGACTTGGCAGTGGTTCACCAAATTCCATGCGTGGAATTCAGCACGCATCTGATAGCACTCCCATGCACTGCGCTCGCGCTGAATCAGCTTGACTCTGCGTTTCACCACCACCTTCTGCTTCGACTTTTTCGACTTCTTCTCGACTTCTTTGATCTGCTTTTCGGCCTCTGCTTCGATGTCAACACTTTCGGGTTTCGGCACATGCCACCTGGCTTCGAGGCGGACCATGTCCTCGTCATCAATGCGCAGGTAGCCGCTCGAGCGGTCGCCTTCGATCTTGCCGAGAGTCCAATCTTCAGGCATCTGCCATTCGATTCCCTGCCAGCCAAAATGTATCCAGTTGTTGAACGACACTGTTGCGCTCCTCGTCATGCCTCACTTTGAATCGATTCTGTCTGGAAGTTTCTGGACGATCATCTCTGCGATGTCGACAGGGTTGTAAGAAAGAATGTCCACTCCGCCATCGCCGGGGGCGGTCTCGATATCGGCGATGAGCTTCATAGATTCGTCGGCCTTGGAAAACAGCACCTTGATTCGGTTAAACGTGACCTGGATTTCGGCAGAATACCAGAGGCCTGCTTCGACTGGCTTGAGAGCGGAGTCTGAAAACTTGAATGCCGGTGTCTTGAATCTGTCGGCCTGGTCTTTTGGCACACCGTGACACGAAAATCCGAGCCCGTCGCGATTGAGCCTCACGTAGTACCAGAGGTATTTCACGTGCTCTCTCTTGCCTCTGGATTTTACGAGCGGATAGAAGCCGACCTTCTTCGGATCTGTAAACCGAAAACGAAAACGGAAAGAATAGTCAGACCAGTTTCGCGCGCCAAAGTATTCCATTTTGCCCATCATCCAGCCGGTACCGTGCAGGAATTTTTTCCCGTTTTCTTCCTTGATGACGCACTTCTCACCAAAGCCGCCCGCCGGGCCGATTTCAAATCGGCTGAAGTTCTCCTGCCAGTAAACCTTTTCAGACGATTCTGCGAACAGGCACTGACAGACGAAGACAGATGGAAGGACCGCGACGAATCTCATTCGGTCTCCTCACTTGTGCCGATGTCACGAAATCGCAGAACGCCCTTGACTTCTTTCATTTCTGCCAGGTCCAGAGCCTTGCGATTCATCACGACGTAGAGGCCGGCGATCTTGATGGGGAATTCGATTCGAGCGTCCTTGCGTGGGGAATTCGTGTTCCATCGTCTGCCCGCAGAGATGTTGCGTTCGACAGAACTGCCGTCGATGGGGAAATCCACGTATCGCCAGCCATCGTGCGCGATGGACAGTTCGCCAGGCCAGTCGTGATAGGCACCTTCTGTTCGCCAGAGCGCTCCGGTCGCGTCTTGGATTTCAAAGACAATCTTGCCCCAGCCGGAATCGCCCTTGACCCGCAGACCGATGCGCGCCGGCTTGCCTGGAATCGGTTCGGGACGCCGCAGCTTCATGACCGCGTATTCGCTCACGATATCCGGTAACGGCCTGTTCCGATTCAGTCTGAGCTGCAGGCACTGGCCCTTTTCTTTGTCTTTAATCTGAGTGAGCGAGATGTCGCCGACGACACGAATAGGCAGGCCCCTTGCATTGGGGTTGCTCAAACTCATGTCTGCTTCCTGCAGCCGCCATTCCTCGACATTGTCCATTCTGCTGGCCAACCGGAATGAGCGGGGAGCAGCCTTAAAAGATCGACTGATGATTTCGACTGAACGAAGCTGTTTTGGGCTGACGATGTAGTTCGGCGCGGTAGAGGCGTCTAGAGCCAGGCGTTTCCGCAAAAGGCTGGTCGAGGTCTGCCTTTGCCTTCCGTAGCATCCGATCAGGTCCACCTCGGCCCTCTCCTCAAACTGAAGTCGCAGCCCGGCCTCGCCGCGCACAGTCCACAGCGCGTACACAAAATTGCCATCGGCCCGTCTGAGCTCCAGGGCATAGACCGTGGACGACCCGGTCGGCACCTGACGCAGCAAAGTGACCCGATCCAACGCCTTGGTGAGGGTTGCCACCGCGACGTAGGCAGGCTTCGGATAGAGCAGCGGGTGGCGACGGCAAAGCCCGCCAGCACCCCAGAGAGTGTTGAAGTAGGAGTTTCCGGCATCGTGGATGATAGCCGGATTAATGTTCTTGAATTTGTAGGCGTGACACAGGAGCATGTCGCGGACGATCCACTCGGCCTGACGACGAGGGCCAAGGTTGCGGTCGGTGCGCGCTGTGAATTCATAGCAACCGGTCACCGGCAGGTCGTGTCCGAATTTCCGTGCGGCCTCACGTGCCAGCCAGATGCCCTGCGTTGAGCCTTCCCAGAGCTTTTCCGGCACGCAGGTCTGGCCGACTGCTTCCACGCCAATGAAGTCGATGTACTTTGGCGCGAACCCGTGTCGCAGAAGCGCTGCAATGATGGAAGCTGAGCTGCTCGTGTTGCCCACCACCAGCTTCAGCTTGGGATATTTTCTGCGGTAAAACTCTGCAGCCAGGGTTGCCAGCTTCACGGACTTCCTGCTTCTTTCGGTGGCCGCCGCGTCCTCTTTCTGTCTCGCATTACGCAATTCAGCCGGAACGTAGTGCGCAAAGCTCTCGTGAAAAATGAGGGCCTGCCGGCAGTGAGGGAAGCGCTTCAAAAGCTCGTCAACTTTTGTGCCCACCCGCTCGCAAGCCCGCTCCATGTTTTCCAGATCGGCGAGGCGGAAAAACCAGCGGATCTGATTCATCGTGATCTTCCACCGTGCCATGTCCTTTTCAGAATACTTGCTCCATCCAAACGTTGTTTTTCTCAGCCCGGCCTTGAACATCATTGGGCCTGCCACCTCCTTGTCCGCAGCGCCGTAGTGCGCGTGCGCAAACCACCACGTGCCGTAAGGCGATTCGTAACCCGCCTCGCGGGTGTCTTTCCCCAGCAGCGCAAAGGACGCAGTGTGTCTCAGCAATTCACGCCGCCTCCCATCTGTCATAGTGAATTCAATGCCATACCAGCCGAGCTGCTTCATCTGCAGAGAAATGGGAATGTCCCTGTCGTCGCTGGAGCTGAGCGAAACCAATTTGTTCTTCCTGGTCACAACATTTCGATTCACATCCAGAATTTCCCAATCAAGGCTGACTTTACATGGACGCCTCGCTTTCAAGGTCACAGTGAGTTCGGGCTTTTCGTCGTTGTGAAAAATGTTGCCCGGCTGATGACCGGTCAGATGAAATTCGACGGGGCTTCGTTCCAGGGCCGCACCAAACACATGAACCGCGCTCGTTGAGTGGTTGTCCGGCTTTCGACGACTGTCCCATTGAGCAGAGACGCCACCCAGTTTGCCGACGAACTCGAAGTCGAGATAAGGCTGACGCATCATTGATGCATGAGGATCGTTCTCAGCAGAAAGCAGGTCAAGAATGTCGCCAGGCTTGAGTTTGAATTCCACCAGCAGCAGCGGCGCCTCGATAGTCTTTCCGTCGGCCTCATACTTGACCGTGCCAACTTGCCTTACGCCTTGCGGAAAAGATTCTCCGTCGCGGGGCAACGCCAGTGTTGTATCTGAGATCGCCTCGCTGCGTCCCGACCTGGCGAAGCGCGTCATACGGGCCGTAATGATCGGCACCTTCGCCGAGTCAGTTTCCACTGCGCAGAGAGCGTACGCCCGCACGTAATGCCCCTGCGGGACAGCAAAGTGAACGCTCTCCAGCATCCCATCGAGCGCGGTACGCGAGAGGTACTCGTCGCACTCTAATGCCCAAGAGCCCTTCATCTGTCTGACCACGCCAATATCCGCACTCTCCGCTGCGTTCGTGACAAACATGGGAATTCCACTGATTTCCTGAAGGCCGGGTTTCAACGAAATCGTCCCTCGTTCTATCGGACTAGCTTCGGCCCTAAATCGGACGCCAGCGGCAAGACTGCTTATGTTCAGCGGATAAAAATCGGGATGACTGAAATGCCTGAGAGATTTCAGATTCCGTGCTCCACCGGATTCCGACAAAACGAAAGACAGTGCCTTTAGTCTCTCCACAGATTCTCTGCGGCCAGCATACTGATCGTTCAGGAACCATTGGAATCCACGCTCATTCTGCAGCACTTCAAACTTGACAAAGCTTTTCGATGCAGCAGGAAGTGATTCCCATTTCGCTATGAGATCTTTCTGAAGCTTTCCCCTGTGACAGGCACTCCGCTCTCTGACCTCGTAACGCACCAGGCGCGGTCGTATGAAACATCTCACCCCATTCAGGTTGATTACTGCATCCGGCATTTCATGCTTCTTCCCTCCCTCAAACCCGACGGAGAATCGGTCAGACTCGGCACGCACCCGCAACACATGCTTCTTGCCGCCTTCCAATTCGACGATGATCTGAGACCACTTCTGGCTTACCTCGCCAACTTGGAATTCCCCACTCAACGCGTCGTGCTCCGGCATCAGTTGAATATTGTGAAGCGCACCAACCTCAGCCATACACGGGTGGCCTGACAGAAACACGAGCATCGCCATAGCGGTGGACCTGTTACTCCCTTTCAAAAAGCCCTTCTCTATAAATCCGTAAGCAGTCATTTTTTTTAGGCTATATTGACAGGCAGTCTTGCAGCTTTTGCCCACGGCCGCGGAGTCATTTCTGCGCCCCCAAGAGGATGCGACGCTGACCGCTTCCTGCTAATCCTGCCCGGGATATTTCACGCGATGGTGATAGAAATGGGTCAGCCGCTGGATAGTGCTCTCTTCGACTCTTTTTAATTCGTCGAGAGTAAGGCCGCACTCATTAAACTGGCCATCCATTAATTTTTTCAACGATAGTTCGTGAACCAGATTTTCGATGCGGCTGGCCGTTGGGTTTTCAAGGGTGCGGCAGGCTGCCTCAACCGTATCAACTAATAATGAAATCCCAGTCTCACGAGTCTGCGGTTTTGGGCCTGGGTATCGATAATGGGATTCTTCTACTGGCTGGTCGCTCGATGATTTTTCAGCCTCTCGATAGAAGAATTCGATAAGCGTTGTTCCGTGGTGTTCTAAGATGAACGCTCTCATTGCCCTTGGGAGGTTGTAGTCCTCTGCGAGAGACAATCCATCCCGCACGTGCGATGAAATAATGAGTGCACTCATCGACGGGTTGAGGTCTTTGTGCATGCTGCCTCGCCAGTCTTCATTTTCCACAAAATAGTGGGCCTTATTCATCTTTCCAATGTCGTGGTAATAGCACCCGACCCTCGCAAGCAGTGAATTAGCGCCGATAGCTTCAGCACCGGCCTCGGCAAGCATTGCGACCATCAGAGTGTGTTGGTAGGTGCCTGGCGCCTCAAGGGCCAACCGGCTGAGCAGCGGATGATTCTGGTCTGAAAGCTCCAGAAGTTTTGAATCGGTGACAATATTAAATACGCGCTCAATGAGAGGAAGCGTAATACTCAGTGCCACGCCCATAACGATGCCATTCGCCAGGCCGGAAGTTGCTTCATACAGATGCCCAAAGGGATTGTCGGATAGAATAAATGCAAAGGCCATTGAGGCAAATCCCTGCATTGCGCCGGCCGTGAGACCTATTTTAAATGGCACAGTTCTGCTGCGAATATGCAGAGACAGAAAGATGGCCACAAACGAGCCCAAAACCAGGACAACTAATAGCGAAAAATTCATGCCGCACATAATAGCGATCAGGACGGCCAGAAAATAAGCCAGGACGCGGGCTATTCTAGGTGAATAGGCAATAGTAATAACTGACGCAAAAAAGGGCATCGGCATCATATATATCGGAATCACGTAAGGGCTGAACGGGAGCAAATGCCCAAAGTGAGCGATAGCTTTACTGACGGCGAGGGCCAGCAGGCAAAGCCCTGCCAACTTGCAGGTCTCGGCCCGTGATTCGAGGATTTGAGGCTGGAACTGGTTCAGATAAACGATAACGAGAGTGGTCATAGAAAATACTAAGAGCGTGAGGCCGCCAAGGCGCATGAGCAACGCTCGCCATGTAATGGATTTTACGTATTTCGCATATTCGGCGCGAATCAACTCGATCGCTTCTGGGCTAGCGACTTTGCCCACCGCCAAAAGCTCCTGCGCCTCTCTGTAGACGCGCGGGTGGATAACGACATTCCCTGCAGCCTCGTCTTTGCGACGGGAGGTCTCGTGCTGGTCATATTCCAGCGTAGGGATCGCTTCGGCTGACAGGAGTTCAGCAAATAGTTTTTGAAATTCTGGCGGGACCTCCAGAAAAGTTTCTTTTACGACTGAAGTGAATTTATTGTCGAGGCCCTGTACCAGAAGGGTACTCACGCTGGACTCGCGATCTCTGCCACCGGCGGTATAAATACGGATTTTCCTGGAATAACGCTCCATTTCGTAGGATTCCGGGCGCACAATTCCTCGTTTTCTGAACTCTTGTCCGAGGAGTTCCAGACCATCAAGGTAGTATTCCTTTTCCATCTCGCTGATGAACTTATTCAGGGCCTCATCTTTGGAGATCTTTCCATCAAACGAAGTACTGGCGTCCCAACTGAAAAGCCCTACCTCTGTTGATGAGTGCTTTTCCGTCAGGTCTTTGAGCTGGCGCATGAGATTGTCGAGGCTCTGGGCAGATTCCCGGTAGTAATTCGGGACACTTTCTCTTGCCTGGCTTTCTCGCACGGTCTTCAGCATTGGGTCGATATAGATGAAGGACTGACGCACCAGGTAAGGCCGCTCAGCTCTCTGCCCTTCAGCAATCGGCAGGGGCGAGCCACGCCAGGTAAGGACAGCAACCGCGGACAGACCGAACAGAATGGCCAGGAGCCACGATAGGAGTCGCCCGCCAGCCACAGAAGTGATATCTGCACCGCGCACGGTGGTGCCGCCACGATCGCGGGTAACGCGGGGCCGGCTCTTGTTGGTGAGAGTTCTAATGGCAGGGGGCATCAGGAAGCCTGGTTCGCTGTCTCGTCCTGGGCCAATTGTTTGGATTCTGCTGGCACGGCGCCTACCTCATTCGATTCATCTGCGGCCAGTTGCTCTGGTGATTTTTGAATCGAGTTTCCGTCTTCTGATATGACAGGTCCGTGATTGCCGTGGAGCTCGTATGCCTCGACGATGTCCTGCACAATTCGGTGACGCACGACATCCTGTTTTTCCAGATAGACAAACTTCAGTCTCTTGATGTCGTCGAGAATTTCCCTGGCATCGTTGAGGCCGGATTTCTCATCGTTCTGTAAGTCCACCTGGGTGATGTCGCCGGTGATGACAGCACGCGATTCGATCCCGAGCCGTGTGAGGAACATCTTCATCTGTTTTGACGTTGTATTCTGCGCTTCATCAAGGATCACGAATGAATGATTGAGCGTGCGCCCTCGCATGAACGCCAGAGGCACGACTTCAATGATATCGCGATCCATGTATCGCTTCGTCTGGCCGAAATCCAGTAAATCGTTGAGCGCATCATAGAGTGGACGGAGATAGGGATTTACTTTTTCCTGCAAATCACCGGGAAGGAATCCCAGTTTTTCACCCGCCTCGACGGCGGGACGCGCCAGCACGATCTTTCGAATCTCACCCGCGCGGAGGAGGCTTAACGCCATCGATACGGCAAGGTACGTCTTCCCGGTGCCGGCAGGGCCGATGCAGAAGACGACCTGGTTGTGCTCCATTGCCTTCAGGTAGGATTCCTGCCCTTTGGTCTTGGGGGACACAAGCCAGCCGCTGCCACCTTTGTACTGGCTGGCGACTTCGGGCAATGGCACGTGATGGGCCGCGCGGATGTATTTCTCCACATCATCGTTCAGCAGACGCTGGTTGCGGCGAAAATGTTTGACCATGTCATCGAACGCGACGATCGCCTGCTGAACCCTTCGCGGTTCGCCATGCATTCGAACGACGCCGTCTCGCGCAAAGACACGGATGCCGAATTCTTCACGAATGCGCTTGATGTTGCGGTCATTGCTGCCCAGGAGGGCGAGCTCTTCACGCGAGCCTTCCAGAGTGAGGGTGTGTTGGATTTCTTCCATTAAAGAAATGTTTGGGAGTTTGGGTGAAAGGGCGAATCCAACGGAACGCTCAGATGCCATGCGCCCCAGAATTAAAGGCTCTGTTTATGACTCATACTCGCGAAAACAAAAGCAATAAAACATAACTCACGGGCGCGGCAGCCAGCAGCGAATCAATCACGTCGAGCACTCCACCGAATCCGGGGAGCAGTGAGGCGGAATCTTTGGCGTCACACATACGTTTGAGCAGTGATTCGGCAAGGTCGCCGAGTTCGCCGGTGAATCCGATCACTAAACCAAAGATGGTCACTTCCGTCCAGTTGAGAAATGGGATCTGTAGTTGTGTCTGCAGCAGTGCAGCCATCGCGATACTGGTGAGCAGACCTGCCAGCGCGCCCTCTACCGTTTTGTTGGGGCTTATATTCGGGGATAGTTTTGTTCGGCCTATCATACGCCCGATAAGGTAGGCGCCGACGTCAGCGAATTTGGCCACGACGACGGTCAACAGAAGACACTTGATTCCTACGTCCTCTGAAGCGAAGTGCTTGTTTTCGAGCATGGCGATCCTGGTCAGATAGCTGCCAAGAAACCATATGTACATGATGCCGAAAAGCGTGGCCATGATATTGCCGGGCGCATCTTTGAAAGCTTCGGGGCGGGCGTGGTACGCGAGCAGAAGGAAAATCGTCAGGCCGATGATGATG
>Ga0187827_10002668_pt1 | contig 24032 bp, 23 predicted proteins | sample ETNtaG_39_FD_167969 | JGI IMG/M metagenome (GOLD analysis project Ga0187827, IMG submission 167969) | Marine microbial and viral communities from oxygen minimum zone, Eastern Pacific Ocean - ETNP2014_SV_150_PacBio MetaG (Illumina Assembly) | ecosystem: Environmental > Aquatic > Marine > Hypoxic... | reverse complement strand
GAATTAGAATCAAGCTATGAAATTAAAAATATTCACAGAGCTGTAGGAACACGATTATCACATTATATTTTTAAAAATTTTGACAAAAAAAATATCCAAGAAAATATAGTTAAAATTAATTTATCTGGATCAGCCGGTCAATCACTAGGAGCTTTTGGGATAAAAGGTTTAAAACTAAATGTTACTGGTGATGCAAACGATTATGTTGGAAAAGGACTTTCAGGAGCAATAATTGTTATCAAACCCCCCTTAGATAATAACTTGATTGCCAAAGACAACACAATCATTGGTAATACCGTGCTTTATGGAGCTACTTCAGGAAAACTTTTTGCAGCAGGGCAATCGGGAGAAAGATTTGCAGTTAGAAATTCTGGCGCAAAAGCTGTAGTAGAAGGTTGTGACTCTAATGGATGTGAATATATGACCGGTGGAACCGTAGTTATTTTAGGTAAAGTGGGTGATAATTTTGGAGCTGGAATGACCGGAGGAATGGCTTTCGTTTATGATCCTACTGATGAATTTAAAAAATATGTTAATCCTGAATCAGTAATTTGGCAGAAAATCGAAAGCAAACATTGGACAGAATATTTAAAAGACATGATCGTTCAACATTATGAAGAAACAAATTCTTCTCTTGCTAAGAGAATTTTAGACAATTTTGAATTAGAAAAAAACAGTTTTAAACAAATCTGTCCAATCGAAATGCTGGATAAACTTAAACATCCAATAACTGCTAAATTTTCAGTCAAAACAGCCGTGTAATACAATCTAATTCTTTGCAAATTTTTTTTAAATTATTCTTTTTTGATAAACTATGATTTCCGTTTTTAATTTTAATCAATTTTTTTTTTGCTTTTGGAAATATTTTTAAAATTTTTTTCGAAAATATTAATGGCACTATTTTATCTTTTAAACCATGAAATAAAGTTATTGGAATATCTAAATTAATTTTTTTATTCAAAACTTTGTTTTTTCTTCCATTCATTATCAGTTGTTTAGTAATAGGGTAAGTCCACTCGTCTTCTGCAAGATAATAAATTCCGTTAGTCATAATAATTTTTTTAATTTTTTTAGTAAATTTTTTCCACATTAATTTTTCTAAAAATTCAGGAGCAGATGATATTCCTATAAAACCTTTAATTTGCTCTTTAAAAACTGGAAACAAATTGAGAGCTATCCAACTTCCCATACTTGATCCGATAAATATTAATTTTTTATTACTTTGTATTTTTGCTTTAATGAGTTGTTTAGCATCATTGGTCCATTTAGATATATTTCCTTCAGTAAATTTTCCCGATGATTTTCCATGTCCAGAATACTCAAATGTCAAAAATCCCTTTTTTTTCGTTCTGCAATATTTTCGAAATGTTGATGGTTTTTCTCCTGTAATATCTGACATAAAACCATGAAAAAATATAATGAATAATTCTTTTTCTTTATTAAGAAGCTGATATCTTATTTTTTCCTTACTGGAAGTGATGAAAAACTTAAATCTTTTGCTTGTCATTTAACATGAATATATAATTTAATTTCTATGAATTCCAAAATGAAAATTTTGCAAGTGATTCCAAAACTTGATTATGGTGGTGCCGAAACAGGATGTTATGATTTGGCACACTATTTGTCGGAAAACAATTGTAAATCTTATCTAGTTACTAGTGGTGGTTCTCTTTTAAAATATATTAAAAAAGACAAAGTAAAAGTAATCAGACTTCCTGTACATTCAAAAAATCCGTTATTAATGATATTAAATTCTATTTTTATTACTTTCATTATTTTGTTTTTTAATATTTCAATTGTTCACGCAAGAAGTAGGGCGCCTGCCTGGTCTTGTTTATTAGCAACGAAACTTACGCGTAGAAAATTTATAACAACGTTTCACGGCACTTATAATTTTAACAGCTTATTTAAAAAATTTTATAACTCCGTCATGGTAAGATCAGATCTTGTGATTGCGGGTTCAAATTTTATTTTTTCACATATTTATGAAAACTATGAAAAATATCTTAATAACAAAAATAGAAAACTTTTGGTTATTTTTAGAGGAATAAATTCTGAATATTTTAATCAAAGCAATGTTTCAAATATTAAATTACAAAAACTAATTGAAGAATGGCAGATTGATAAAAATAAATTTATTATTTTGTTACCAGGTAGATTAACAAATTGGAAAGGACAGATTGTTTTTATTGAAGCTTTAAATATATTAAATCAACAAGCGGACATTAAACCTTTTTTAGCAATCATTTTAGGAAGTGATCAGGATAGAAAGATTTATTATAAAAAACTTTTATCCTTAGTTGAAAAATATAGATTGAATCAAAAAATAAAATTTATTCCTTTTTGTAAAGAAATGCCATTGGCTTATAAATTGGCTGATGTGGTGGTGTCAGCGTCAATTGAACCGGAATCATTTGGTCGAGTATCTGTAGAGGCACAATCTATGGAAAAACCAATTATAGCAAGTAATATTGGAGGATCGAATGAAACTATATTAAAGGATAAAAGTGGATTATTTTTTAAATCTGGGGATCCGATTTCTTTAGTTGAGAAATTAAAAGAAATATTAAATTTAGATGATACTACGTTGAAATTAATGGGAATAGAGGGTAGGAAAAACGTTTTAAAAAAATTTGATATTGAAAAAATGTGTAACTCTACTATTGCGGAATACAAAAAATTAATAAATTAATATTTAAAATGCCAAATATAAAATTACCAGATAAAAAAGTAATTGAATTTGAAAATTATGTGAATGGATTTAAGTTAGTTGAAAAAATTAGTAAATCACTTGCCAAAGACGCATGCATTATGAGTGTAAATGGTGAACTCAAAGATTTAAGTTATGAGATAAAAAAAAATTCAGCCGTAAGAATAATAACATTTAAAGATAAAGAGGGCTTAGAAGTATTAAGACATGATGCCGCTCATATTTTGGCAATGGCTGTACAGGAATTGTTTCCTGGAACACAGATAACTATTGGTCCAGTTATCGAAGATGGATTTTATTATGATTTTTCAAGAAAAGAACCTTTTACTGAGAATGATCTTAAAAAAATAGAAAACAGAATGAAAGAAATAGTTGATCGAGATGAAAAAACAACTCGAGAAACATGGAAAAGAAAAGAAGCAATTAATCATTTTAAAAAGATTGGTGAACACTACAAATCGGAAATAATTAAAGACATTCCAAAAGAAGAAGAAGTATCGATTTACCGTCATGGCAAATGGTACGATCTTTGCAAAGGACCTCATCTATCTTCAACTGGAAAAATAGGAAAGTCGTTTAAGCTCACCAAAGTATCAGGAGCATATTGGCGTGGAAACTCGAATAATGAAATGCTTCAAAGAATTTATGGAACTTGTTGGGCTAATCAAAAAGATCTAGATAATTATTTGGAAAGATTAAAAGAAGCTGAAAAAAGAGATCACAGAAAACTGGGAAAAGAAATGAATCTTTTTCATTTTAGAGAAGAGAGTCCAGGATCGGTTTTTTGGCATAGTAAGGGATGGCATCTATTCTTAAAACTAATTGATTATATGCGAACAAAACAAAAAAAGGATGGTTATCACGAAATTAATACTCCTGAATTACTTGATAAATCCCTTTGGGAAAAATCAGGTCATTGGGAAAAATTTGGCGAACACATGTTTACCTCAAGTACTCCAGATGAAAAAGTGTTTGCAATCAAACCTATGAATTGTCCTGGGTGCGTGCAAATTTTTAACCAAGGTTTAAAAAGCTATAGAGATTTACCATTGAAAATGTCTGAATTTGGAAAGGTTCATAGATATGAACCATCAGGAGCTTTACATGGTTTGTTAAGAGTAAGAGCATTTACCCAAGATGATGCACATATTTTTTGTACTGAAGAACAAATCACTCAACAATGTTTAAGTGTTACAAATTTAATTTTAACAATCTATAGGGATTTAGGATTTGAAAATGTAATTTTAAAATTTTCTGATAGACCAAAAGTAAGAGTGGGAGAAGATAAAATTTGGGATAAGTCCGAAGCAGCATTGCTAGAAGCAATTAAGAAATCAAAATTAGAATATAGTATTTGTAGTGGAGAAGGAGCATTTTATGGTCCAAAAATTGATTTTATATTAAGGGATGCAATTGAAAGAGACTGGCAGTGTGGTACGCTTCAAGTAGATCTTAATTTACCCGGTCGACTAGGTGCAACTTTTGTTGATAAAGATGGATCAAAAAAAGTTCCAGTAATGTTGCATAGAGCCTTGTTTGGTTCCTTAGAGAGATTTATTGGGATATTAATTGAACATTATGCTGGTAAACTTCCTTTGTGGCTATCTCCAATTCAGGCAGTTATTTTGCCTATATCCCCAGACTTTGATGATTATGCTAAAAAGGTGTTTGAACAATTCACGAAAGCAGGTATAAATTGCGAGGTGGATTTAAAAAATCACAAGATAAACTATAAAATTAGAGAACATTCTCTTGCGAAAATACCTATACTTTTAATTTGTGGAAAAAAAGAACTAGATACAAACACAATTACAATTAGAAGGTTAGGTTTTGAAAAACAAGAAACAATGAATCTTGACAAATCTGTTCAGTTTATATCTTCACAAAATAAAGCTCCTATAAACTAAGTGGCAGAATTTAAACAAAACTATTTTCAAAGAAGGACGAGACCAAAAGGTCCTAAAGCAAATAACAGAATTAATTCACTGGAAGTTCAAGTTATTAGTAGCGAGGGACAAAATCTAGGAGTTTTATCTACTAAAGAAGCACTATCTATAGCTAAACAAGAAGGATTAGATTTAATAGAAATTGTTCCTAATGCAAAACCTCCGGTCTGCAAAATAATTGATATGGGTAAATATAAATATGATTTACAAAAAAAAGCAAACAAAGCAAAGAAAAAGCAAAAAATATTGGAATTGAAAGAAATTAAACTTAGACCGGTTACAAATATTCATGATTATAATTTTAAAATAAAAAATGCACAAAAATTTCTTTCAAAAGGAAATAAAGTAAAATTTACAGTTAGGTTTAGAGGAAGAGAAATGCAACACCACCATCTCGGAACAGAATTATTGAATAGAGTTCAAGACGATATAAAAGAACTTGGTAAATTAGAGCTTAGTCCAAAATTTGAGGGCAGACAAATGACAATGGTAATTCAACCACTCTAGTGTCAAATATTAATTATTGTAAATTTATTATATTATTTGTATAAATTGCCAACTATTTTTATGCCTAAACTAAAAACTAAAAGTTCCGCAAAAAAAAGATTTAAAATAACTGCTAGAGGTAAAGTCATAATGCCTCAGGCGGGTAAAAGACATGGCATGATCAAAAGAACGAATACACAAATTAGAAAACAAAGAGGCACAACAATTATGTCTAAGCAAGATGCAAAAATTGTGAAATCATACATGCCTTATAATTTAAGAGGTTAAAATGGCGCGAGTTAAAAGAGGCGTCACAAGTCACGCAAAACATAAAAAAGTATTAAAAGCTGTAAAAGGTCAGTGGGGCAGAAGAAAAAATACTATTAGGGTTGCTAAACAGGCCATGGAAAAAGCTCTTCAGTATGCTTATAGAGATCGAAGAGTCAAAAAAAGAGAATTTAGATCATTATGGATACAGAGAATAAATGCTGGAGTAAGAGCTGAAGGGTTAACCTATTCCAGATTTATTAATGGACTAAATAAGTCAGGAATTAAGTTAGACAGAAAAGTGTTGGCAGATATTGCTTATAACCATCCAGAAGTATTTAAATCTATCATAAAAAAAATACTGGTAAAAAATGTATGATATTAACTTTTTTCATTTTTTCTTTCCAAAAAAAATTATAGAAATTCCATATGGAAAATTTATCTTATTTAAGAAAACGTTTTCAAATTTAAAAATTTTATAAAATAAATAGTTTAATAATTTATTTGGTTTTTTTTCTACTCTATCAATAAAGTCGATTTTAAATAATTTATAAAAAATTATGCCTAAAGCAATTGGTAGAAATAAAAAAAAATTATAATATGAAAGTTTTTTTTTATAAAAAAAGGGGAAAATTAAACTTCTAAAATTTGAAAGATTATATCTTCGTTTGTGCTGTAGCTTAACGTCTTTTATAGAAAACAAAAATTGATATGCTGGTACCGTTGCTAAAAAAAGTCCATTTGGTTTTAGTAACTTATGAAGTTTTTTAATTTCTTCTTCATCATTTTCTATATGTTCAAGCACTTCGGTAGCAATAATCAAGTCAAATAATTCATGACAATTTTCAAAACTATCTTTTATTAAAATTTTTTTATTATTTTTGAATTTTTTTTTTAAGTATATTATTGCTTCAGAACTTTGATCAAAGCATGTTACATGACCAAAGTTAGATAACATCAGTGTATTAATACCAACGCCACAACCAAAATCTAAAATTTTCAAATCATTTCTGTTTATATCTTTTTTTAAGATTGAAAATATAATATTTTTTTTTCCTTCAAAAAACCAATGATCTTCATGTTCTTCATCCTGACGTTTGTAGACATCAATTTCCATAACAATAAAATGAAATTTTATATTTTGTTTACTAATAACTAAATATAAATCAAATTCAGTTAAATTTATCTATCAGTGTTAACGCTAATTTCTCAATTTCTCCGTTGTTAAATTTAAAATTTTTTTGTTTCCTGTTTTAACACCTGGATTTATTTCACATTTTTTTACTAAGTTCTATTATAGCTTTATCCCTTCTGTTACAACGATAAATACAATTAAATAATTATATATTTAGCAATATGGGGTGTTAGTGGGTATCGGAGATAAGGTGTGATTGAATATTTTTGGTCTTTCTATTATCTTCTATAAAGTTAAAGAATCACTGAAAAAGATTTTGATATGAAAAATTTTAATCAAACTGAATCTGATATTCTAAATAAAATAAAAAATGTAAGTAATCGGAATTCTCTCGATTCAATTAAAACTGAAATTTTTGGTAAAAAAGGGATTATTACAGAGCTTTTTAAAAGAATTGAAAGTTTGGATCAAAGTCAGAGAAAAGAATATGCTTCAAAACTTAATGATCTTAAAATAAAAGTAACAGAGATTCTGAAAAAAAAACTTGTTGATTTTAGTCAATCTGAAATTGATTTAAAACTTAAAAATGAAAAAATAGATATAACTTTACCAGGGCGAACTTACTTTGCTGGAAAAATTCACCCGGTTTCACAAGTAATAGATGAAGTTACTTCTATTTTTGCTGAAATAGGTTTTTCTGTTGAAGAAGGACCCGATGTAGAGAGCGAATATTATAATTTTAGTGCACTTAATACCCCTGAAAATCATCCTGCTAGAGAAATGCAAGACACTTTTTATCTTGATAATTCTAAAGATTTACTTTTAAGAACACATACATCTCCAGTCCAAATTAGAACTATGTTAAAAAGTAAACCACCATTTAAAATAATTGCTCCCGGAAGAACTTATAGATGTGATAGTGATCAAACACATTCACCCATGTTTCATCAGTTGGAAGGTTTGCACATAGATAAAAATATTAATATGGGTCATCTAAAGGGCTGTTTATACTATTTTGTTAAAAAATTTTTTGAAGTTGACAAAGTAAAAATAAGATTCAGACCTAGTCACTTTCCTTTTACCGAACCATCGGCAGAGGTTGATATTGGATATAAAATTCAAGATAGTCAAATTAAAATTGGAGAAGGTAACAAGTGGTTAGAAATTCTTGGTTGTGGCATGGTGCATCCTAACGTTCTTAAAAATGTAAAAGTAAATTCAAAACAGTATCAAGGTTACGCATTTGGCGTTGGAATAGATCGTCTAGCTATGTTGAAATATGGGATCAATGATCTTAGAGCTTTTTTTGAAAGTGATATTAGATGGCTAGAATTTTATGGGTTTGATCCACTTGACGTCCCAACAAATTATAGGGGTTTAAGCAGATGATAATTTCTTTATCATGGTTGAAAAACCATATAGCAACTAAAGCAAACTTAAATCAAGTAGTAGAACGTTTAACTGAAATTGGTTTGGAAGTAGAAAATATAAAGTCATCAAATAATAATTTAGATAATTTTATTATTTGTAAAATTATTAAATCTCAAAAACATCCAAATGCAGATAGATTAAAACTTTGCGAAGTTGATATTGGAACAGGAAATTTAGTCAAGGTTGTTTGTGGTGCTCAAAATGCTAGAGACGGACTATTTGCTGTTTATGCTCCTCCAGGAACTTTTATTCCCAAAACTAAAATGAAACTTAAGATAGCAAAAATAAGAGGAATCGAATCCAATGGAATGTTGTGTTCTGGGTATGAACTAGATCAATCTTCAGATAAAGAAGGAATTATTGAATTAAATAAAAAAGAAAAAAATATTGGTGATAAATATTTTAAAAGTAGTGGAGAAAAAATTATAGATATTACAATTACCCCTAATAGACCTGACTGCTTAGGAGTTAGAGGTATTGCAAGAGATTTAGCTTCGTCGGGCTTAGGGCAATTAAAAAAGCAGCCACAAATTAAAACAAACCAAAAATTTAAACAACCTATTAAAGTGTCAATAGGAAAAGAAGAAAACCAAGGCTGTGCAATTTTTGGGAGCGTATATATTAAAAATGTTAAGAATAAAGAAAGTCCCAATTGGTTGAAAAATAAAATTATATCTTTAGGTTTAAAACCTATTTCAGCAATTGTAGATGCTACAAATTATGTGATGTTTGATTTAAATCGACCTCTGCATGCATATGATGCTGACAAAATAGATAAAGAAATAATTGTACGAAATTCCAAAAAGGATGAGTCCTTTGAAGCTTTGGATAACAAAAAATATACACTTCAAAATAACATGTGCGCAATTACCGATAAATCTGGAGTTTTAGGCCTTGGAGGCATTATTGGAGGTACCAGATCTGGAACAGAATTTTCAACTAAAAATATTTTATTGGAATCGGCTTATTTTTATCCTTCATCAATTAGAAAAACTGCAAAAATTTTAAATATTGATACTGATGCCAAATATAGATTTGAGAGAGGAATAGACCCAAACTCTATCCAATTAGGGTTAGAACTAGGAATGTGTATGATTTTAGATTTATGTGGTGGTGAGGCTAGCAAGCTTTCAATCGTTGGAAAGTTAAATGACGAGGAAAAAATGATTAATTTAGACCCAAAAAAATTTCTAAAAGTTATTGGATTTTCGATCACAAGTTTAGAAATTAAAAAAATCCTATCTTCATTAGGATGTTCTTTAAAAATGGATAAACAAAATATTAAGATTTTGCCACCTTCGTGGAGACCTGATCTTAAAGAAGATATTGACCTTATAGAAGAACTAGCAAGAATAAAAGGCTATGACAAAATACCTTTAATAAATCCAGAAAAAGAAAATATTAAGGATGCATTAAATTATAAACAAAAACTTTTTCATTTTTCCCAACGATCTGTAGCTTCAAAAGGTTTTACAGAAGCTGTTACATGGTCATTTACAGATTCAAAAATAGATAATTTATTCTCAGAATTAAAAACTGAAATTAAATTATCTAACCCAATATCTAGTGATTTGAATGTTTTGAGATCATCCCTTTATTCCAATTTAATGATAGGAGCGAAAAAAAATATCCATAGAAATTTTGAGGATTTGATGTTGTTTGAAGTGGGCCCTGTCTTTAAAGGCAACAAGCCTGGAGAGCAATCAACAATGATTAGTGCAATTAAAATTGGAAAATATTCTAGAAAAAATTGGATAGAGAAGGAAAGAAGCTTTGATGTTTTTGATATTAAAAATGATGCTTTAAGGACTTTAAATGAAATTGGTTTTGACAGACTCAAAATAGTGGTTAGCAATAAAACAAAAAAATGGTACCATCCAGGAAGATCTGGCTTGTTATCGTTAGGATCTACAAATGGCCCCGAACTAGCATACTTTGGTGAAATTCATCCATCAATTATTAAAAAACTAGATTTAAGAACTGATAACGTATTAGGCTTTGAAATTTTCTTAGATAACATACCTGAATCAAGAAAAAAAATTAGAGAAAGTAAACCTCAATTTATGGTTTCCGACTATCAAAAAGTAGTTAGAGATTTTGCCTTTGTTATTGATGAAAAATATAGTTCTGGTGAAATTATAAGTTTAGTTCAAAAAATTGATAAGGAATTAATTAAAGTTGTAAAAATTTTCGATGTTTATCAAGGAAATAATATTGATAGTGGAAAAAAGTCTATTGCTTTTAATGTAACACTAGAACCTAAAGACAAAACTTTAAGCGAAAATGATATTGATCAAATAAGCAAAAAAATTATATTAATAGTTCAAAAAACAACAGGCGCAACGTTAAGATCTTAATGTCTAATAACGAAGCTATACGCAATTTTTCCATAATTGCGCACATCGATCACGGCAAGTCCACTTTAGCAGATAGATTAATCCATAAATGTGGAGGATTAAGTGATCGAGAAATGAAAAATCAAGTTCTTGATACCATGGATATTGAAAGGGAAAGAGGAATTACTATAAAAGCTCAAACAGTTCGTTTAAATTATAAAGCAAAAGATGGAAAAAATTATATTTTTAATATTATTGATACTCCTGGACATGTTGATTTTAGTTATGAAGTGAGCAGATCATTATCTGCATGCGAAGGATCAATTTTAATTGTTGATAGTACTCAAGGTGTTGAAGCACAAACTTTAGCTAATGTGTACCAGGCACTTGATAACAATCACGAAATTATACCTGTCCTAAATAAAATTGATTTACCAGCCGCAGATACCAAGAAAGTAAAAAAACAAATAGAAGATGTCATTGGAATAGATACCAGCCATTCAATTAACTGTTCAGGAAAAACCGGCGAGGGAGTTGATGAAATATTAGAATCTATAGTCAAAACCTTACCTTCACCCAAAGGAGACATAAAGAAACCACTAAAATGTTTATTGGTAGATAGTTGGTATGACAGTTATTTAGGAGTTGTCATTTTAGTGAGAGTAATTGACGGAAGTTTGAAAAAAGACATGGAAATTAAAATGATGTCTAATAATAGCAAACATGTAATTGAAAAAGTTGGTGTATTTACGCCAAAACCAAAAAATGTAAATGAAATCTCGTCCGGAGAGATTGGCTTCATTATTACGGGAATAAAAAATTTATCAGATACTAAGGTGGGAGACACAATCTGTAACGCATCAGGCTTTACTGAAAAACCTTTACCTGGATTTAAACCAAGTAAACCAGTTGTATTTTGTGGTTTATTTCCAGTTGATAATTCAGAGTATCAAAAATTAAAAGACGGTTTAGCGAAACTAAAACTTAACGATTCAAGTTTTTCTTATGAACCCGAATCATCAAGTGCTTTAGGATTAGGTTTTCGATGTGGTTTTTTAGGACTACTTCATTTAGAAATTGTGACACAAAGACTAGAAAGAGAATTTGATATTAATCTTATAACAACAACACCCGGAGTAATATATAAGATCAACAAAAGAGATGGCTCCGTTCAGGAATTGCAAAATCCAACAGATATGCCAGATCCAACTAAGATTCTATCAATAGAGGAACCATGGATAAAAGCTACAATAATTACTCCAGACCAATACTTGGGATCAGTGATTAAAATTTGTCAGGATAAAAGAGGAATTCAAAGCAATTTAACTTATTCAGGAAACAGAGCAGTATTAGGTTATGAACTACCATTAAACGAAATAGTTTTTGATTTCTATGATCGAATCAAATCAATTTCTAGTGGATACGCAAGTTTTGATTACGTAATTACAGATTATAAAGAAGGAAATTTAGTTAAGATGGGAATATTGGTTAACACAGAACCTGTTGACGCTTTATCAATGATTATCAATAAGGATTTTGCTCAATTACAAGGAAGGTTGGTCTGTGAAAAACTTAAAAAATTAATTCCAAGACATAATTTTCAAATTCCTATTCAAGCTGCTATAGGTGGAAAAATTATTGCAAGAGAAACTATAAAAGGATTTAAAAAAGACGTTTTAACCAAAATACATGGTGGCGGTGCTAGAGATAGAAAGAAAAAACTTCTAGATAAACAAAAAAAAGGAAAAACAAGATCAAAACAATTTGGCCAAGTTGAAATTCCACAAGAAGCATTTATTGGAGTACTAAAAATAAACAGAAGCTAATTTTATGAAACAAATAAAGTGGGGGATTATAGGTCTAGGAAAAATTGCCTCAAAATTTGCAGAGGGATTTAAATATACAAATAATGCTAAATTATTTGCCATATCAAGTAGAAATAAAAATAAACTTCATGCATTTAAAAATAGATTTCAAGTTAATGATGATTATTGTTTTACGAATTATGATAGCTTGTTGGAATGTGAGGATTTAGACATTGTTTACATAGCCTTGCCACATTCGCTTCATCACGAATGGATAATCAAATCTATAGAAAAAGGAAAAAATATCTTGGTGGAAAAGCCTGCCACGGTAAATTTTTCTCAGATTAAAAATATAAAAAATAATTTAGAAGGCAAAAATATTTTATTTGCAGAGGCATTTATGTATAGATATCATCCCCAAATATCAAAAGTTGTAGATTTATTGAAAAATGATGCAATAGGAAATTTGGTTTCTATGGAGTCATTTTTTGGTTTTGATGAACTGGGTGAAAAAAAAATATTTGGTATTAAATTCAAAAAAAAACCAAATAAAAATAGCAGATTATATAATAAAGAACTGGGCGGGGGAACAATACTAGATTTAGGATGTTATCCTGTTTCCATGAGTACACTTATAGCTTCGATAATTCCTGGATTTGATTTTAATAAGATAAAGGTTGTAAATAAAAAAAAAGATATTGGACTAACCGGAGTCGATATGAATTCATTCGCAGAACTAGATTTTGGAAATAATTTTAAATCTACTATTAGCACATCATTTACACGAGATTTAGGAAAAAAAACAAAAATAATTGGAACTAAAGGCGAATTAGTTTTAGAAGATAGTTGGTCTCCAACTAATCTTTCATCAATACAAATTAATGGTGAAAATAAAGAAATAATTAAAATTGGTTGTCATGACAATATTTACACTTACGAGATTGATATTTTGAGCCGATGTATATTAGAAAATAAAAAGGAACCTAATTTTCCTGGCATGACAATTAATGAAACCCTTGAAAATATGAGAATTTTGGATAAATGGTTAAATTAATAAACAAGCAAGATCAGTGAACAATAAAATTTATTCCAAGATTGGATTATCTAAAATTTATTAGGGAAACTTCAATTCGAGCCAAATAAAAATTATTAAAAAGAATTCAATTATTTCAATTAAAAGTTTTTTGAAACCTTTTTAAATTTTTTGCTTGTTGATTAAAAAACCTTTTTAAAATGTTATATTTTTTATCTCTCTTTGCCAGTATTGGGTAATTTTTTAGGTGATCCCATCTTCTTTTACCATCAAATTCTGCCCACTCACATTCTGATGCTGATATTCTACAAACTTTATTTAGTTTGCAAATAATCGAAAAGGCACTTTGGTCATGTCTATTTTCTATAAATTTTTCATGATTTATAGATTTTGATCTACTATCGTCAATTAGGTTAATATATTTGGTTACTTCTTTCCAGGACTGTAAAATCTTAAAAGTAAAATCGCATTTTTTCATAAAAAAAGTTCCCGACCATATGTGTGCAGAGTTAATTATTTCTGATCTAAAATCTAATCCAAAATATTTAATTAGATCACCTTTTGTAAGTTCATATTCTTTATATTTCTGAAACTGATAATTAAATTTTATAATTTCTTTTGGAGGATTAGAGTACTCAAATGCCAACATTTTATTTTCATCAGTCATCGATATATAATGGTTTAGTCTATTAATTCCATCTTTATTGAAATGACATCCTATATCCGAATATTGTAATAAACTATTATCTGGTAAAGAATTTAAATAATTGATAATTGCGTCTGGTTTCCATACAGCATATCCATATAATCGTTTCTTTCCAATCTTTAATAAATCTGAAATTCTTCCTTGCATTTTATCTGACAAATCTTTTTTTCTAAAAACTTTAATATCTTTATAAAAATTTAGATCTGATGCTTGATTAATGAATCTTTTGACACTTAAATCTAAGTCAGGACTTGCAAACGAACAGAGATAAACTTCAATTTTCATCTTTTGATTTTAAATTGTTTTAATTATTTTTATTTAAAAATTTATTAAATTTATAAAATGCGACTACCTTGGAAAAATAGTAAACACTCTGATCAAATCTTAATAAAAAAAGGTTAGTTATTGATTTAATAATGTAATTAGGTAACTTTTTTTTAAGTCTTTTAAAAATTTCATAATGTTTTTTTATTTTAAAAAAATAATAAAGTTCGTCGAAAGTAAAATTATAATTTCTTATAAAAATTTTTTTTAGGAAATTTTTTACTTTAAGTTGACCATGAACATGCTGAGCTTTTGCATCAAAAATTTGAATAATTGATTTTTTTCTATTTATTATTCTTCTACACAGTTCAAAATCCAAGTAATATAGAAAAAAATTTTCATCGAATAAACCAAGTTCAAGAATATCTTTTTTTTTAATTAAGATTATTGATCCTAAAACAGCTTCTACACATGCATCACCTTCTAAATTTAAAATATTTCTTTTACTATTTTTTTCCGGTAAACATCCTGCGCTATAGCTTAGTTTTGATTCTTTATCATAATAAGTAGGTGCTGTTATGAAGCAATTTTCATACTTTTTGTGTGATTCTAAAAGTGTTGATATATCTTTATTTGAAATTAAACCATCAGCCTGAAAAATTAAAACATATTCAGTATCACATTGTTTAATTGCTTGATTGGCTGCTTTTGTATATCCGTAATTTTTTTTATTTAAAGTATATTTGTATATTTTAAATTGTTCTTCGATCTTTTTTTTGAGAGAAATATTTCCCGCATTATCTACAATAATAATTTTAAAATTTTTAATATTTTTTAAGCACCTTAATACGAGACTTGTTTCTTCTTCAAAAAGAACGATTATAATAGTTATTTCATCAATGAAAAAATTCATTATTGTATTATTTCTAAAGTTCCAAAAATGTTTTAAATAATTTATCTTTTTTTGAAATAATTGGCCTTTTTATTCCCCAATTTATATTTAAAAATTTATCATTCCAAATAATTCCCCTTTCTTGATTGGGGTACCAATCTTCCGACAAAAAATAAATAACTATATTTTCCTTTGCCAAAGAACTGTAGCCATGTGCAAATTTTTTTGGAATAATTAATGCTTCTCCAGGAGTTAATTTAAAATTATACACCTTACCGAAATTTTTACTATTTTTTCTAATATCTACAACAAAGTCATTAATCATCCCCTTTAAAATAAAAATAATTTTGTGTTGACTGAATTTTTTTTGAAAATGTAAGCCTCTTATGACATTTCGTTTTGAAATAACTGCAATACATTTATTAAAATTAAATTTAATTTTTTTTCTTAATAAAACTTCCACAAGGCTTCCTCTGGAATCTTTATGAATAATATGTTTTAAATGTTTTGGTTTATCAAGTTTAGATATTATTATCATATTTTAAATTATTTTTGGAATAGGAACATGTGTAATAAATTTTCCACCATTTTTTATGTAATGCCTTTCTTTCTTGAATATTTCTTCTTTAAAATTCCACGCACCTAAAAAAACGTAATCAGCTTTATTTAGCAAAAATCTATTATAAGCTTTAATATATATATGGGTGCCTGGCATATATTTTCCAATTTTACTTGGCGTAGTGTCAAGAAAATAGTCTAGAGTTTCGTTTTTGATATTACAAAAATTCAAAATTGTGCTTGATTTAGCTGTTGCTCCATAACCAATAATTTTTTTATTTTTCTTTTTTAATCTTAAAAAAATCTGTCTTAATTTTTTTTTAGAATTTTTTACCTTATTTTTGAATTTAATATATGTTGAATATCTATTTATTCCATACTTTAATTCTTGGTCTAATTGAATTTTTACTTTGTTGTGAACCTTAAATTTATTATTTAGTGTTCTCTTTATGTGATATCTTAATGAACCTCCATGAGTGTTTAATTTTTCTATATTGAAAACTTCTAGTTTATATTTTTTAATTAAATTATTAATTGATAATAAAGAGAAAACATAGATATGCTCATTATAAAATTGATCATAAGATACTTTTTTTAAACATTCTAAGAAAGATGGTTCTTCTATTATTAATATTCCATCATCAGACAAGACATGAACAATTGATCTAAAAACTGAGTTAATATCATTAATATGACTTAAAGTGTTAGCAGAATAAATTAAATCAATGTTTTTTATTTTTGATTTTATTTTTTTTGCTAATTGCATATTCCAAAAATTCGAATAAGTTTTATATCCCATTCGTTTTGTGATTTTTGCTAAATTTTTACACGGCTCTATACCAATAACTTTTTTTTTATCAAAATTTTTTATTAAAACACCATCATTGCTACCTATTTCTAATATTAAATTTGGATTATAAATATTAATTATATTCTTTGCTAATTTTTTAAACGATATTCTCATTGTTTGAGACATAGAAGATCTATATGGATATTTGTCATCAAACATTTTTTTTGATGGTATTTTTTTCAAAATGGATACAAGTTTATTTTTTGTGTTGAATCCTACTTTTAGATGATAGAATTGTTCTCTAGTTTTCCCGAGTAAATTTTTTTTTGTTAAATATTTATTCGCCAGAGGTTGTATTCCAAGATCTAAGAATTTTTTAATCATATTTTATAGGAATGAAATAAAAATGATTTATAAAAATATATCAAGCAATTCAAAAACATCAATTTAATCAAAACTTGTTATACATTGTTTAAGTGTCTCTATAGGCAAATAGATATCTCCAAATTTTTTCTGATTTTCATTCAATTCTTTTGTTTTTATTAATTTATAATTCAAATTATTGATCTGACTTATTCTTTTATTTACATTATTTGGATGTGTGAAAGGTTTTATTTCAATAATATTTGTATTTGGTTTACAAAATGCCAAGTTTGTAAATGCTGCGCCATGAGCTCCAATAATAAATTTTGCATTATTAAAAAGATAGATTTGTTCAAGGAAGGATAATTCTCCAGTTCTGTATTTTGAAAAACCTTTTTCTTTTAAAAAAACAAAAACTTCTTTATCATTTTGAATTTGGCAGTGTTTAAATTCAGACTCTGTTCTATCAATATAAATTTTTTCATTATTATCAAATTGTTTTGCATAATTCAGATAGACATCTCTTAGCCAATGAATAATCCACGCGGGTAAAAATTCTACTTCATTAAGAATGAATCCTTTATGATACCATGGATGATCAACAGTAATAAGCTCCCTTGCTTCAATATGTCTGTTTGTATCGCTGTTTAAAATTTTATTTTCATCTATATTTAATATTGAAAGAGTTTGTTTTTGAAAGTCTTGCAAACTTGGAGCATAAAAAAAATCTATTTCTTTTAATGGATAGTGTTCTGAACACAATTTTATTTTTGGTAAAATATCACATAGCCAATGAAAATAATTTTTATTTCCACTAGCTCCCTGAATTAGAGAAAGAACACGTCCCTTTATTTTTTTTTTTATTCTTGGAGTTCCTTTAGTTAAAACTATATTTTCTTTAACATTTTTCAATTCTCCGGAAACTTGTTGATATGAAGTTTCATTGATCAAAGTATTACCATCAATAATTGCAACATGCTCAACGTAATCTGTATAAACTCTACCATTCTTAATTTTGTAAGAAAAATAACTTTTAGAATCTTTAATATCTGAATGAATATTTTCAATTTTTCTTTTAATAATGTTGTTAGAGATGTTAGCATCTTTTTGGTAATTTATTTTTCCATAAATTAACAAAAAAACTAATTGAAAAAACTTTTTAAAGCAAAATTGAATTTTTTTTTTTAGTTTTATCATATAAGTATATTGACTTTAAAATATAAAAAAAAAGTAAACAAACTACAATTATTTTACTTAATCAATAAATACCTAAAAAATTTAGATTTATTAGATTATAACCGTAGTATTGATGAAGTTTAAAACTTTTTATGGGCAAACTTAAATGATAAAAGATACTTATTTAAAAATTATGCCTCCAAAGAGATATTTGAGAGCAATGTGAGTGAAATTGTATTAATTAAAAAAAATAAATTTTATGGATAAAGATTTAGAAATATTTTGTGTTACTGATAAACATTTCAATTTTTTTAATGATATTAAATATAAATTAGCTGCTGTAGGAAAAAATAATTTTCCATCCAATTATATTACTTGTAACACAGGTGAAAATATTTTTTACAAAGAAGAATATTACTCCGAATTAACTTTTCATTACTGGTTTTGGAAAAATCAATTAAATAATTATTCTGATGAGACATGGATTGGATTTTGTCAAAAAAGAAGATTTTGGTTACAAAAAAAAAAAAATATTAATTTAAAAATAAATGAAAATAAAAAAGATAAATTTCTTTATAAAATTCCTGAAGAATGGAAATATTGCGATGCAATCATTTGTGAACCTATTGGTGTAAGTGGTGTTAAATTTATGAAAATTCTTAAACATGGTTTCAAAAATTTATTAAAAGATCCATCTATAATTTTTGATCAAAAAAAACAAACAGTAAAACTTCATTTTGATATGTGCCATGGTTATGGCAATATTGATTTAGCTATTGATGTTATGCATTCAAAAGATAAAGATGATTTCAAAAAATTTTTATATAATTCAACAAATTTTAATCCTCATATAATTTTTATATCTAAACCAAGCATCGCTAATCGTTGGTTTTCTGATCTTTTTAGCTGGCTAGACAATTGTGAAAAAATTTTTGGATTTAAGAAACTTAAAGGGTATAGCACCAAAAGATTATATGCTTATTTGGCTGAAAGATATTTGTCTTTTTGGTTTAAGAAATATACAAATAGTATTGATTGGCCTTTGCTTTGGATAGATACCGAAAAAATTTAATAATTATGTAGTAATAATAAATGTCTGAATTAAAAACTATTGAATTAAACTATCCAATCTTTAAATTCACTGACATTATTTAATATAAAACTTGGAAAAGTATTATCTAGCTCAACTTTTTTGTATTTATCTTCCCTACCAATTATATCAGCTCCCGATTTAATTTTTTTTTCTATTTCCTTTAAATCAAGATATTTTTTATCAATAGATTCATTAAATACATATGAATCGTTTGTTTCACAAAGATTTTGATATTTATACAAAAGTTTTTCTGGGGTTTTTAAATTGCAAAAATGCCAACCACCATCATCGATAATATTATTAAGACGATATTTATCTATTCTCCAAAAAGGTCTTTTTTTAAATTTTAATTCCCTCAACCATTGGGGTGATTTTAAGCTTTTTCTAATACAAATCCTACTACCATACCAAAATGGATTTTGGGAACTAATCATGTTTAGTTTGTAATAAAAATGTTTTTGCTTAAAAGCAGCATATTTCATATTTGGTCGAAAATTTTTTATTTTATCTGGATTTGGTATCTCATCAGCATCAGAGATCATTATATAATCTTCGTCCCTAGTGTTAACTAATCCACGAAGAATACAATTTCTTTGAAAGTTTTCTCTTACATAGGGATTTTTTCCACCTGGCATATCTTTAACTGGAACATATATTATCTTATTTTTAAATTTGTGAAATTTCTCAATATCAAATTTAAGTTCTTTTTTATTATTTTGCCAAGTTCTTGTAGATTCTACTACAACAAAGTAATCTACAATATCACTTAATAGATTAAATCTTAGATTTAATAATAGGTCCTCGTCCCAATAAGAAAAGCAATCATAAATTTTCATATATTAATTTTTAATATGCCAATGAAAGTCTCTTTTGTTATCTCTATTTTGCCAAATTGTTTTGATCTCACTTTTGTTATAGAGTAATTATTTAATCCGATTTATAATAGAACTTCTTACTATTGAAATAAATGCTCAAATTTAAAATTATTGAACAAAAAATCAAAAAATTCTTAATTAATCATTCATTAAGCTACTATTTTTATAAAATATTTAAACTCATTAAAAATAAAAGAAAAGGAAATTATCTTGGAGAGTTTGGAGAGGATATACTTATTAATAGATTTTTTAGAAAAAAAAATAATGGATTTTATGTAGATATTGGATGTTATCATCCAACCAAGAATTCATTAACATATTATTTATATAAAAAGGGATGGAGAGGTTTAAATGTTGATTTGAGTAAAATTTCTATTGATCTGTTTAAGTTGGCTAGGCCAAAGGATTATAATATCCGTGCAGCAGTAACTAATTTTGATGGAGAAACTCATTTTTTTGAAAATGGCATGATTAATCAACAAAACACTTTAGAAAATAGAGAAACTAATTTGAAAAAAATTAAAATAAATGCATTTAAATTACAAACACTTTTGGACAAACTAAATATTAGTTATATTGATTTTTTAAATATAGATGTTGAGGGTTCTGATTACAAAGTTATATCAAGCCTCAATCTAAATAAAATTCGACCAAAAATGATATGTATAGAGGAAAACAAATACGATATTAAAGATATTATAAACAACGCAATACAAAATCTTATGAACTCCAGCGATTATTTTCTTTTTTCAAGAATAGGTGTTTCAAGTATTTATATTGATAATCAATTAAAAGGTGAAATGGAAAATATAATAAATATAACAAATTAATTGATGCATGGCGAATTAACTAACAAAATTAATGTGGGTATAAAAAATAATCTAACATTTGTTATAGTTGCTTACGAAAGCGATAAAGTAATTCATGGTTGTTTATCATCAATTCCAAGGAGTTATCCCATAATAATAATTGAAAATTCTGGAAAAAAAAATTTTCAAAAAGAAATAGAAAAAAAATATCCTAATGTTAAATGCGAAATAATGGAAAAAAACGAAGGTTATGGTTTTGGAAATAATCTTGGAATCAAATTATCAAAAACAAGATTGGTTTTTATATTAAATCCAGATGTTCGTTTACAAAATGATACTCTAGAAGAATTGGACAAAGTTTCAAATGAAATCAAAAATTTTGCAATATTGGCACCTACTTTAATAAATTTGGCACCTACTTTAAAAAATAATGAATTGAAAGAGGGTTTTGACTTAACAAAAAATTACGGATTATATAAAAAAACTTTAAATACAACTTCAGAATTTTTTGAGACTGACTATGCACAGGGTTGTGCTCTTTTGTTGGATAAAGATGAATTAAAAGATATCGGTTTTTTTGATGAAAATATTTTTTTGTATTTAGAAGATATTGATTTATGTAAAAGAGTTAAGAATTTAGGAAAAAAAATTTATGTTTCTAAAGAGGCTAAAATTGAACACCTTGGCGCAAAAGCAGTTAATGATAAATTTTTTAATGAAGTAGAATTTTCAAGAAATTGGCATTGGATGTGGTCTACATTTTATTTTAATAAAAAATATTATGGTTATTTTTTCGCCTTAAAAAAAATGTATAAGAAACTGATAACATCAATGGTTAAATTTTTATTTTTCACGTTAACTTTTAATTCTATTAAAAAAAAAATTTATTTAATGAGATTTCTTGGACTTTATAATTCTATTATAGGAAAAAAATCTTGGTATAGAGCAAAAATTAAATAATTTTTTTTAATGTTCTCAAAATTTAATGATGTGATGATTAATGGTAGTCACTTAATACTTCATGTTCAAATCTTTTTGTTTTATACTTTACTTTATGCAAAGAATGAACTTATGGCCCTGATTTGATTTAGCTATTGTTCCATATTTACGTAAAGGAGAGATGGCCGAGTGGTTTAAGGCGCACGCTTGGAAAGCGTGTATACTGTTAAAGGTATCGTGGGTTCGAATCCCACTCTCTCCGCCATTAATTTAAACTTTTCCACCTTTTTAAAAGACGTTAAGATTGATTTGATCGCAATGTGATCACAATTGAAAGACAAAAATGAAAAAACTTTTAGGGATCTTGGATCTGGGTTTGCAAAATTGAGATAAAAATTTATCTATGTTAAACAAAAATTCCCACCGATTCAAGCGATCGTAGTGCGATCGCTGCGAATCCGAAACCGTAAAAATATTTGCACCCAAATGGCTACAATTATAGTATGGTACAAAGAAAGGAAGGAAGCAAAAAATGAAACCATTATCACAAATTTTATTTTGGCTAGGGATTATTTCAATTCCACTTTCGTGGATGATGTGGCACTTTGGACCAGAAGTTGAAATCGGAAAGCAGGTCTTCAAAAATATTGAAGATCCGATATTAAGATCGGTTCTGATGGAATCTCACGCAGAACACTGGGGTATTTTTATAGCAACTTGGCCTGTCACTCTTCTAGTGTTGAGCTATATCATTGGAAAGAAAGCTAAATAAATAATATAGGAAACTTTAGAAATCATCATGGTCAAGTTTAGGTTAAGTTTGATCCCTTAAAACTCTACAATTCTACACGATTGACGCACAAAGAAATTGAGTGTTTGATTCATATCAATGAAAAATTGCCCATTAATTCCGATACTATAAGAAAACCTTATACCAAATATAAAAAAGAAGGAGGCTATATGAGCGGTTGGGAAATTTTGATCGTAGTTGCAATAGTTTATTACTTTTGGAATCAATAAAAAAAGAAATAAAGAAGAAAAAGGAAAAAGATATTCAGGAATTATTAGAGGCTAAGAAAGGGGCTCACAATTATTGTCGTAACCATCTTCAAGGTGTGGTTGATAATTTACAGAAATTACGGAAACAACTTAAAAAACCAAGGTATGTACATAGTGTTGAGGTTGAATTAATACGCAATCAGATTTTATTAGAAGAAGTTGTTAAACATCTAAAGAAAAATAAAAGACTTCATTAATTTGTGTAATGTAGTATCATACTTCCAGGAGTATGATATTAGTTCGAAGGAACATATGTCAGAAGTTACGCCCACCATAACTGATGGTGTAGGAATGCAGACGTTCATTTCTAAATAAAAAATAATTCATTCTACGAAGCATCAAAAATAAATGAAAAAACTTTTAGGGATCTTTGTTCTGGGTTTAATGTGACAAGAAATCTAAAAAAATCTGATCTCAATCTGATCACACTCCGAGACAATTTTTAGTATCTGAACGTTAAATAAGTGTTGGTATCATGCCGCAAGGTTTAAGGCGCACGCTTGGAAAGCGTGTATACTGTTAAAGGTATCGTGTATCGTGGGTTCGAATTCCACTCTCTCCGCCATTAATTTAAGCTTTTCTCTTCTTGATTGTGGCATTAAAATAAGTCTTGTCGCACTGTTGTCGCAAATGATATAAAAAAAAATATAAGATAAAGTAGCTAAAGCTAGAGAAGGCATCAAAACAGATCCTGTTTTGGTAGCAATTATAGTAGCCCAAGATATGTTAAAAAATAAATGAAAAAATTGACAACAAAAAAGAAAATTCGACAAATCCGAATGTTAAAGAAAAATTTAAAAAAAATAGAAAAAAGAAAAAACAAGAAAAGGAAAGACGAAAAAAAAGCAGCTAAGAACCAACGTGTGTTACCAAGATCACGTTAATTAGAAAATGATAATGGAAATAACATGATTTTAGCTTTAATTAATGGATTGACTTTAATGTCAAAATTATTAAGTTAACGTATAAGTTTAACTAAGATTTATTGATTGATTGAAAGGAGTAACTTATGTGGGTACCAGTAGTAGCGGCAATAGCGTTGATTTACTATTTTAATAATCAGTAGTTGCCATTTTTAGAGAAAAATCTTAGTGCACACCCAGGGGAGTGTGCGCCAAGAAGTCGTGTTGTGGGCAAAAATATCACTTTTTTTACTATTTTGAGTAATTAATTTACTTTAATTTAAAAAATCTTAAGATATATATGGAACAAGATTCGTTTAATTAAATAAAGGGAGAGAATTATGGAATGGGTAATTTTAGCAGCAGTAGTCTGGTACGTTTGGTCTAACCAGTAGTAAATTGGGATTTGTTAAATAAATTAAATAAAAGGAGAGAATTATGGAATGGGTAGTTTTAG
>Ga0187827_10002666_pt1 | contig 24039 bp, 24 predicted proteins | sample ETNtaG_39_FD_167969 | JGI IMG/M metagenome (GOLD analysis project Ga0187827, IMG submission 167969) | Marine microbial and viral communities from oxygen minimum zone, Eastern Pacific Ocean - ETNP2014_SV_150_PacBio MetaG (Illumina Assembly) | ecosystem: Environmental > Aquatic > Marine > Hypoxic... | reverse complement strand
TCCCGGTCTCGAGGATGAGGCCGCTGAACGCACGCATCTGCTGTATCATGAACTGGCGCCGTGAATTCGCTATAATACCGTACATCAGCAACGCAACGGCTCACCACCATTCGGGAGAGACGAGAGATGGCCAAGAAGAAGGCCGCTACGGCGAAGAAGGCGCAGGCCCGGAAGGCGGTTCCGAAGAAAGCCGCTCCCGCACCTGCGAAGGCCAAGCAGGACAACGCCGAAGCCATCGGCGGCGTCCGCCTGACGATGACGGCCGAACTGGGACGTACGCGCGACACGATCGGTAATGTCATGGAGTAGGGCGACCAGTCCCTGATCGAGCTCGACAAGAATGTCGGCGAACCCGTCGAGATCATGCTGAATGGCGAACTGTTCGCCCGCGGCGAGGTCGTGACCGTCGCCGAGAACTTCGGGGTCCGCATCATCGAGGTCGTCTCCAGGCCGGAGGGTTGAGCCATGGAAGTCAACCTGGAAAACGTGTTCGTGGACATCTGTGTCGAGCTGGGGCGCAAGGAGGTGAGTATCGATGACGTGCGGGGTCTGAAGGAACAGGACACCATCGACTTCGACAAACTTGCCGGTGAAGCCTTCGACATCATGGTCAACGGCCGGGTCTTCGGCGAGGGTGAGATCGTCGTCGTCTCAGACCTGATGGCGGTCCGGATTACCCGATTGATCGACCGGGAGGCGCCAGCATGAAACCGAAGAAGGACGTCAAGCCTTTCGCGTGGCCGACAACGGAACCCGAGATCCCCGTCATACCGACCGTGGCTACTCCGCAGGAGCCAGCTGCTGCCAAGCAGAGCCATGCCATTCCCGCGCCACAGACCGCAGTTCAGGACGAGCCCCTCCCGGATGGAATCAAAGCCGACAGCACCCACGCATACCTGTGGCATCATTCCGCAGAAGCGGCCGCGGTACTGCGCACGATGATGCAGAAGGATGACGCCGGAGTCACCGACGAGACGCTGCGGGGCATGACGGCCCGTCAGGTGGCCGCTGCCGTCATGTCCGGTCTCGGGATCGCAGTCGGCACCCGGGTCATGCGCCATCTTCGTGCTGACACAGAGGCGCGCTGGATGGGATTGGCTCTGTCCGAGGAGCCGCAGGTGACCCACCGCGTGGCCATGGCGTGCTATTTCTCGACGAGGTGGGGGATGTGACGCTCCTGACTGAAGGCTTCGAAGATCGTCTCCAGCTGTTCATCTGGAATGCCGATCCCGGTATCGGTCACGACCAACTGCATGCGATCGCCGCTGCAGATCACCGAGAGTCTGACTTCACCTTCATCGGTAAACTTGACGGCATTGCTAAGCAAATTGAGCAGAACTTGTCCGACCTTCGCGCGGTCGGTGTTGACCTCAGGCAATGCGGCAGGGATGTGAGAACGCAGATATACGGGCTTGCCGTGCCTCAGGGGCTCCACCATCAACAGGGAGTCTTCCACCAACTCCTTGAGATCGAAGCTCACGGGTGTCACCTCCAGGCGCTCGGCTTCGATCTTTGACAGATCCAGCAACTGATCGATCAGACCAAGAAGGTGAATGGCGTTGCGGTGGATGGTGGACAGATTGCGCTGTTGACGTTTTTCCAGATTGGCGGCGCGGCTGGTGCGCAGAAGCTCGGTGAAGCCGATTACCGAGTTCAATGGGGTGCGCAGCTCATGCGACATGCTCGCCAGGAAATTGCTCTTGGCGCGCGACGCCACCTCCAGAGCCCGGTTGCGCTGGGTCAACGCATGGTCTCGCTCCTGCCGGCGCACCATGGCACGATGAGCGGTGAGGATTGAAACGACCATCGCCAGGACGAGGAAGAGCATGAGAATCCCGAACCAGCCCTGCAGCCACACGGGGGGGAGGACGTCGAAACGAAACCTGGCAGGTGTGGGGTCCTCGTTGAAGTCGAGGTCGCGTGCTTTCACTTCGACGGCGTGGGAACCACTCGGTACGGCAAGAAATACGTGGCTCTGACCCGTCGTGTAGGATGACCACTGGCCGTCATCCAGGCGGTAGGAGTAGTGCAGTGCTGACGGCAGGGTGGCATTCCACGGGTCGGCACCGGACCAGGAGATGAGGGCATTTCCTGGTTGTGAAACCTTCTGCAAACCGAGAACGATGCGAGTTTCGGGGGCTTCGGTGTCGGGAAAGTAGCGGCTGGCTCGACCTTTCTCGCTGAACCACACGGCACCGTCCGGAGACTGTCGCAGGGCGCCGCGGTACCCCGATGAGCGAAAGGCATCGGGCAAGGCGCCACTCATCCACGAACGGCCGTCAAAACGGCTGATGCCACGCGGAGTATCAGCCCAGATCGTTCCGTCCGCGGACACGAGCAGGCCGTTGACATTGTTGTCTGCCAGCCCACTACGAATATCGTAGTGGCTCCAGTTGGTCCCGTCGAAGCAGAACACACCGTAGTTGCGTGTGGCCACCCACAAGCGGCCCTGGTCATCGGTGCGCAGATCCTGAATCCAGGACGTCAGCTCACGCGGCTGGCTGATCGTCTCCCACTTCGTCCCGTCGTAGTTGCGCAGGGGCGGCCCCATCCAGATCCGGCCGTCGGGAACCTGTGTGATGGCATAGAGGTTGTCGACTGGCAGCAGGAGATGCTCCCACTCGCCATCGGCATACCGCAGCACGCCCCCGTGCTCGCCTCGTTCCGTGCTGACGCTCAGGCCGCCGAGCCACAAGGAACTTGTCCGCTGCCAGGTACGCCGCGTTGGCATCGACCTCTCTGGCCAGCTTGGGATGGATCTGACGCTCCCAGCGCCCGGTCTGCTCGTCGAGAATAGCCGTCGCTGCCTGTTCGTGATGTGAACCGAGGGCCCACAGGCGATCGCGCGGCCCGAGGATGACGGCGGCGGCATTGTCCATGAGCCCATCCGCCTCGCCATAGCGTAGACCCCCGTCGCCAACGAGGCTGATGACATCGCCGCCGCTGGTGAACCAGGCCAGCGGACCTCTGTGCAGGTGATACCGTAGATCGAGATAGGACGCCCAATTCGTCGTGCCATAGTCAAGGCGCACGGGCTCCTGGCCAAGCCCGGCGAACCACAACGCCCCGTCCGGGCCTTCGATGATGTCGCGCAGCCGGCTCTGCGGAGTCGGAATCGCGGGGCGCTCATACACCTGCCACCGTCCATTCCGGTAGCTGTGTACGTGCCCCATGTGCCCGCCGATCCACAGTGACCCGTCCGAGGCCTCCAGGATTGCCGTATTGATGTCTTGGCCGGGCTCGAGGTGCTCGGCTATGCCGGTGCGCTGCCAGCGCTCGCCGTCGAAGAACTGGATTCCAGAGCCGCCTTTGTTGTTGATCAACCAGACGATACCGTCCGACGTCTGGCAGAGACGCGGACGTCCGAAGCTCTCGAGACCGTTGGTGCTGTCGAGCAGGTCCCACGTTGCCTCGCCCCTGTCATCCCGGCTGTCCAGACGTACGATGCCGTCACCGTTCTCAAGGGCCATCCAGATTCGGCCCTCCCTATCCTCCATGATGTCGGATATGGGAAACTCGCGTACGCTGCCCGAAGGGCTGCCACGCACAAGGTCAACATCGATCTCCTGTCCGGTGCGGGGGCGGCGTAGCCTGATGCCGGCTGAACTGGACCCGGGGGCGTCGAGGACCAGGTGGGGCAAGTTGGGCAGGTTTCCTTCGCTGGCGAGTACGAGATCTCCCACCTCGATGCCGGCGCGAGCGCCAGGACCATCCTCGGCGACCGCCCATACCGGTGTGGGTGCCCACCCTCGCCGGAAACCGATGAAGGATCCCTTCACGACGCGGATGCCGGCGCCTTCGGTCCATTCTTGGGCACGCAGGAGACTGTCGGGCACAACTGTGACGTGGAGACGCGGATCGATCGTCCGCAGTGCCGTTGCCATGTCTGCGGAGGTGTACACGATATGCGCGCCATCGCTGAGGTGCACGGCACCCCAGGCCGTCGCCACCCAGAGGGATCCATCCGAGGCGGCGAGGATGTCATCCACAGGCCAGGGGTATGTGTCATCGAGAGGGAATACGTGTTCCCAGCCCCGTCCGTCGAAGGCGAACACGCCATATTCGGTACCGGCGTAGGCACGATTCGAGTCAACGACACAAAGGCTGTTCACCGGCGGTGAGTTGATGCCATCCGTCGTCGTGTAGGCGTGCCAGTCAACACCATCATAGCGGTGTACGCCCACATCTGTACCAAACCAGATGGACCGCCCGTCGGTAGCCATACTGCGCAGTCCCAGCCCCTTGAGCTCGGGATAGGTGCGCCAGCGCCAGGATTCGAGAACAGGGTCGGGGCGTCTGGGTGTATACGGTATCGGCGCCCAACACGGCGTCGAACAGAACAGAAGCAGACAGAACAGGGCGAGACGCAATGAGATCCGAGACCGGGGTGTACGAGGAATGCAGCCCAACGCGCGATCACTATATATAGTACGCCACAGAGCAGGCTAAGCTTACGTCCCAGAGACAGTGGAGCGCAAGGACATGGACTGTCTGTCGACCAGGAATATTCCACTTCCGCAACTGCTGTTTGTTGATTATCTTACTTATCTATGCGCGTGCCACGCCGGCCGCGCGATCATGCTGTTGGCAGCTGTCTCCCATTCTGGCTCAGTGCAGTCCGGTGTGAGAAGACGAACCAACGCACACACCAAACACGGGAGAATTGCCGTGTCTGAGCGCAAGACTGGGACCGTCAAGTGGTTTAACGACGCCAAGGGCTTCGGTTTTATCGAGTCCGATTCCGGCGACGTTTTCGTCCATCACTCCGCCATCCGCGGTGAGGGCTTCAAGTCCCTCGCCGAGGGTCAGAAGGTGGAGTTCGATCTGGTTCAGGGTCAGAAGGGTCCCGCCGCCGAAGGCGTGCAGCCCCTGTAAGCTGTCCCTTGAAAAGCCCTGTCATCCTTTCGGATGGCAGGGCTTTTCTTTAGCTGGACCGGGCGGTGTCGTAGGAGATCCGAGATCTGCGTATCACTAATATTGAACATCGCAGTCAGATAGCCTATAATGCAATTGTGACTGGTCTGCGCCAGTCGAGATCAGCTCGACAGAGGATACGAAGCTGTCGCTGCTGCTCACGTACCGGCCCGAGGAATCGACGGCTGTCGTTCTGACGAGTCTGCTGCAGGAGTTCGAGACGGAGCAGCGCCCGGTGGAGGTGCGGGTCGGGAGTCTGGATGCGTCACAGACGCAGGCACTGGCCGATTCGCTGTTCCCGGCAGCCGATTTCAGCGATGACTTCGCCGACTACCTGTTCTCTCAGTCGCAGGGCAATCCCCTGATCACCGTCGAGGTTCTGCGATTGCTGCATCGTCAGGGAGTGCTGCGGGAGAAGGAGGGACTCTGGACGGTCCAGCCGGACCTCAAAGGAGAGGGAGTTCCCGAACGTGTGTCGAGTCTTGTGTCACGCCGAATCGGCGAGCTGAGCCGCGAGGACCGCGAACTTCTGCAGACAGCGGCGGTAGCGGGGCAGAGGTTTACCGCCGAACAGTTGCAGAGCATCGCGGGGCTCCCGCGGATGCAGCTGATGACCGCGCTGTTCCGCCTGGAGAAGCGCTCCCGACTGATCACCGGATGCGAAGGAGGCGGAGTCTACGAATTCGCCCATCCGAAGATTCGGGAGGTGCTTTACGCCGGTCTTCCCTGGGAGTTGCGCCGTGAGTACCATCAAGCCGTTGCGGCAACGATCGGGATCTCGCCAGGGGAAGAACAGGGAGTCGATCACTCCGCTCTCGGGTATCACTTGTACGGCGCCGAGCAGTACGAAGAGTCGATCCCGTACCTGAGGACTGCTGCCGGGCAAGCTGCCGAACTTTATGACTGGCGCTCGGCTGCCAGACTTTACGACATGGCGATCGAAGCCTGCCGAGTTTCGGCCATCGACGCAGATTCTCTGACGGCACTGTACCGCGAATCCGGGCTCACGTACTACACTCTCGGAGTTACCGAGACGGCACGCGAGCGGTTCGTATCGATGCGGGATCTCGCCACTGGTGCCGACAACGCAGAGCACGAGGCTGGCGCCTGGCATCACCTGAGTCGAACCGAGAAAAGGCTGGGCAACTTCGCCGCCGCTGTCGGTGCCTGTGAACGCTGCATCGGGATCGTCACCGAGCGGTTGGCGGGGGCTGACGCAGAGCTGAGAGCTCGAAGTCTGACGACGTGGGGCACGGTCGACTTTGAGTGGGGGCGATACGATCAGGCCGAGGCCCGCTGGCAAGAGGCGCTCGACGTTCTCCCCGATGGTGAGTCGAAAGACGCAGCCAACGCTCGCAATAATCTCGCAGCGCTGTCCACCGTTCACGGAGAGTTCGATCGCGCCTGGGAACTCTACGAGCAGGTGCTGAAAGCCGACGAGAAGCACTCGTCCGCCAGTCAGTCCATCCTCACTTACAGCAACATGGGGATGATCCGGGCCGACCAGGAACGTTGGGACGACGCACTCGAGCTGTACGAGCGCAGCCTCGATCTCTGTCGGCAGACTCGTGATTCAGCACATGAACCGGAAATCCACCTCAACTGCGGTGAGGCGCTGATCGGGAAGGGACGTGTGGTAGAAGCGGCAGATTCGCTGGCACACGCCAGACGCGGTTTCCGGCGTCTGGGAGATGCTCTTGGGGAAGCGGACGCCCTGCGGCTCATCGGACGACTGCAGCGTGATGCCGGCGACCTGGCAGACGCCCGAAAGAGCCTGGAGCGCAGCATCGCGATCAATCGCGAGTTCGGTGAGTCGGTGAGCCTGGCCGAAGCCCTGTATGAAATGGGGCTGGTTCTGGTCGCAGACGAAGAGACGGACGACGCCCGGACGACGTTGACCGAGGCCAGGCGGATCTTCCAGGAGGCCGGGGCAAAGCCGGATCTGGAGAAGGTGAGCCAGGCTGCTCGAGCTTCTCTGATGGCACAACACGCAGAGGTTCTTTGCGCCCCGATGGACATCCCAGCATGAAGATCACGGCAATCAGGACATTCATCGTCGACGGCGGATTTCGGCCGTGGACCTTCGTCAAGGTGGAGACCAGCGATCCCGGCCTCGTCGGCTGGGGTGACTGTACCGACTGGGGGTCTCCTGGTCCCGTGGCCGCCACGGTGGAGCGCTACGCCGAGTGGGTGGTCGGACGTGATCCCATGGAGGCCGAGGCCATCTGGTGGGAGCTGTCCGCAGCTTCGGTGCGACATATCGGCGGCATCGCCTGGAAGGCCATGTCCGGCATCGATTCGGCCCTGTGGGATATCCGTGGCAAGGTTCTGGGCGCACCTGTCTGGCAACTGCTGGGAGGCAAGCTGCGCGACGAGCTGAGGCTCTACTGGTCCCACTGCGGGTCGGCGCCGCGCCAGCATGCCGCCGAACGGCTCGGCCTGACCCCCGTGCGCACAACCGACGATCTGAAGCGCCTCGCCGAGGTCGTGCTCGAGCGCGGCTACACCGCCATCAAGACGAATCTCATCGAGCTCGAGGATCGCCCCGATACAAGCTTCGTCAGGAACTCGTTTTCAACCCATGCCGGAGACGCGCCGCCGGCGGTTCTGCGTTGCGCCGACGCCGTCATCGGCACCTTCCGCGAGGCCTTGGGTCCGGATGTGGGCATCGCCCTGGACGTGGCCTTCACCTTCAAGTTGGGCGGCGCCATCAAGCTGGCCCGCAGCCTCGAGACCCATGACCTGATGTGGCTCGAGACGGAAACCCTCGATGCTGATGCCCTGCAGACCATCCGGTCTTCAACGACGACACCGATCTGCACGGGGGAGAGCCTCTACGGAGTGCACGGCTACCGCCCGTTCCTGGAACGGCACGCCCAGGATGTGATCATGCCGGACCTGGCCTGGAACGGCATCACCATGGGCAAGAAGATCTGCGATTTCGCCCATGCCTACGACACGCTGATCGCGCCGCACAACTGCCACAGTCCCATGAACACGCTCGTGTCGGCCAATGTCTGTGCCACCATTCCCAACTTCTACATCCAGGAATTCGATGTGGACGATGCGCCCTGGCGCGACGACCTGATGACCCATCCTTTCGAGATCACCGACGGTCATCTGCGGCTGCCCGATCGGCCGGGGTTGGGTTCTGATCTGATAGAGGCGGAACTGCTCAAGCATCCACCCGTCGACTACCCCTGGGCACGCTGACCAAGCTGCCCGTTGATAGAGCCCCACCTTCCGGGCGTCAGAAGGCGGGGTTATATTCCAATTCAGCGGCAACCGGACACCCAGCTAAGAGAACCGAAGGAACAGACATGCTGACGAAGGACCAGGTCGAGCACTATCGCGTGAAGGGCTACCTAGGTGTGGAAGGGGTCTTCAGTGCCACCGAGGTGGCTGAGTTAGGGAGTGTGACGGACGAGTTCGTCGAGCAGTCCCGCCAGGTCACCGAGCACACGGATGTGTTCGACCTCGAACCCGATCACACGCCTGAATTTCCCAAGTTGCGCCGACTGAAAAGCCCGGTACAATCGCACGAAGTTTACAAGCGGGCCCTGCACAACGATAGGGTGCTCGACATCGTCGCAGAGCTTGTCGGCTCCCAGGGCATCCGATATAACGGCAACAAGCTCAACATCAAGGGCGCTGAGTCCGGCAGTCCGGTGGAGTGGCACCAGGACTGGGCCTTCTACCCGCACACCAATGACGACCTGCTCGCCGTCGGTGTCTGTATCGACGAGATGACGGAAGCCAACGGTTGCCTCCTCGTTATTCCGGGTTCGCACAGGGGGCCCATTCTCGATCATCATCAGGATGGCCACTTCATCGGCGCCGTCACCGATCCAGAGTTCGACGACAGCACTGCCGAGAAGGTAGAACTGCCCGCCGGAAGCATATCCATCCACCATGTGCGCGTCCTGCACGGTTCGCTGCCGAATCGCTCGCCGACGCCCCGTCGCCTGTTGCTGTTCCAGTACTGCTGCGAGGACTCCTGGCCGCTGCTCGGCAGCGACTGGGACAGCTACTGCAACGGGTATCTGCGGGGTGATCCCTGCAACCGTCCCCGGGTCACCGACGTGCCGGTTCAGCTGGCTATGCCCACCGCCCTGAAGGGCGGGTCCATCTACGAAACACAGACCGACCTCAAGACTTCAACCTTCAAGCACGCCGCCGAGGCCAACTGACCCACATACTGCGGATCGCCTGTCCCGACGCTACCGGACTCATTCACCGGATCACCGGCGTGTTGCATCGCGCCGGGCTCAACATCGTCGCCAACGGCGAGTTCGTCGATCTTCACCACGACCGTTTCTTCATGCGCACGGAGTTCAGTGCGCCGCGCTCGGAGTTCAGTGCGCCGCGCTCGGAGTTCAGTGCGCCGCGCTCGGAGTTCAGTGCGCCGCGCTCGGAGTTCAGTGCGCCGGGAGATGATGTACCGGCCGGGCTGATGGACGAGCTGCAGGCCGAAGTGCCGGATGCCGACCATCTCGAGTTGTGGCAGAGCGGGCGCCGCGATCTCGTTCTTCTCGCCACCTCGGAGGCGCACTGCCTGGGGGACCTGCTGTTGCGCTGTCACAGTGGCGACCTGGATGCCCGCGTGCGGGCCGTGGTCAGCAACCGGGCAAGCCTGCGGGACCTGGTGGAGCGTTTCGACGTGCCTTTCCATTTAGTGCCGCACAAGGGGCGCAGCCGCGAGGACCAGGAGGCGGGCGTGCTCGACGCCGTGGCGCCCTACGAACCCGATTACCTGGTGCTGGCCAAGTACATGCGCATCCTGACTCCCGACTTCGTCTCGCGTTACCGTGGGCGCATGATCAACATCCATCACTCCTTTCTCCCCGCGTTCGCCGGCGCCCGTCCCTATGCCCAGGCGTTTGATCGGGGGGTCAAGATCATCGGCGCCACGGCCCACTTCGTCACCGACGGTCTCGACGAGGGCCCCATCATCGCCCAGTCGACGCTGCCCGTCGACCATACTCACAACGCCGCCGACATGGCGCTGGCAGGTCGCGACGTGGAGAAGGTCGTCCTCGCCCGTGCCCTGCGGCTCGTCTTCGAGGGCCGTGTCTTCGTTGCGGAGAACCGTACAGTCATTTTCGACTGATTCACCGTGCGCGACGTCACTCTCTATCTGATCGCCAACCCGCTCATCGCCATCGGCACCGCCCTGCTCGGGCTGCTGTTCGTCTACAACATGATGCGGCGACAGGTACGGATCGCTGTCGGCATGTGGCTGGCCATCGTGGCGGTGCTCTTTTATGTATTGGTGCAGGTCTCGGCCGAGACCGATGAACTGAGCGACATCGAGATGGTCGCGCCGCCGGGAGCTCAACAGTGAAGGCAGGCGGCACGATCCGCATGAGCACCGATCGGGTACGCCATGTGTTGAGCGAGATCTCCAGCAAGGATCTCGATATGCAGGTTTGCCCGGCGCAGGATGTCCCCGGCCCGGGAGGCGGCGTGTACATCACCAAGCAGACGCCGCTGACGCTGAAGCATCTGGAGTGGCTGGAAACCCGCAATCCTTCCCTCGACGGTGTGACCTACGTGGACGTGCACTGGGTGCAGGGATCGCGTCAGGTGGACCCGCCGGCTGAGATTGACCGACCAGACACCGAAGAGCCCGCCGCTCAGGCGTTGGAGGAGCGGGCCCAGGTTCACGCCAAGCGGGTCGCCGGCGCCGCCCGCGAGGTGGCTGACCAGGCGGCAGGGATCTACCGCTCTCTGGGCAAGGCGGACTTTACTGTCGGCGACCTGCGCCGTACCGAGACCGACGCCAGCCTGCGGCAGTTCGAGCGCAGCTTCACCGAATTTCACGGCGCCGTGAAGAAGGCCCTCGACGAATACCTGCATGGCAACACGCTGGTGATGGACATGATTCTCCGCTTTCAGCTCGATAGAGAGACAGTCCGTCACGCCCTCAGCGTCGCCGCCTTCGCTACCGAGATGGCGACGCAGCTGGCTCTGCGTCAGGATGAGGACGAGGCCATGACAAGCTATTTCGGCGAGGCCACGGACGACGACATCCGCAACGAGCTGGGACTGTCCCACGAGGAGGCGGAGGTGCTCAGCGCCACCTATCCGGCGGTCTGCGTATGAACCTGTTCCGTGAAGAGCTCGTGGAGGTCTTCCTCGGCGGGTTCATGCACGACTGTGGACTCTGGATGGAGCCCTTCAACCTGCCCGAGGGACACGAGGTGAAGGGGGCCAAGCTGATCTCGGAGACCAGGGAGGTGGAGCGGTTCGCGCCGGCCCTGGCCAAGATCGTCCTGTTCCACTCCGATATCGTGCGCCTGGCGCGCAAGCATGGCCTGGTGAAGATCACCGACAGCCCCGACGATCCGACGAGGATGAACTTCCGCCGGGAGTTCTACGACCAGCACGACGACGCAGCGGAGGCGGCGGAACTCTACTCGGGTAATGCTCACGCCGACGTGCTGAGTACGGCCGACCTGCGCAAGGTTTTGCCCGTGGCCCTCGCCGAGTACTACATCAGCCACACCCGCGATGTCTATACCAAGTCCGAAGTGGAGGTGATCAACGACCTGTCACAGCATGTGCGCGGCGGAGCCTTCCAGCGGTACATGGTGGTCCTGTGCAACTCCCGCGTCGAAGTGGTGGCGCCGCGACGTGCCCTCGTGCGGCTGGAGGGGCACTTGTCGGTGATGGTGGAGAAGGGCAAGGACTCGCGACGGGCCGTTCGCCTGGAGGTCGACGGCTTTGACGCCGGCAGCCTGCACCACGGCCGCGATCGCAACTCACCGCACCTGATCACCCTGTTTCTGGCCAGACGTGACGGCAGCCGGGAAAAGGCGGAGTATGTGAACCCCCGTGACGGCGCTCTGTGGGATCGTGCGGCCGGCATCGACAGCCGCATGTACATCGCCGGGGGGAGGCACAAGAACAACCTGTCCTGTAAGGTGACGGGATTCATGGGCGAGGAGGTCTACGCCCGCGTGCTGGGTGAATACGAGCAGGAATTCGAGCGACGCAACTAGTAGCAGAGGAGGACCGTGATGAGCCATCCGATGGACCACATCAAGCCGGGAATGAAGATCGCCGCGCAGATGTCGCCCGAAGCGACACAGCAGGACTTTGACTTCGTCCGACAGATGGGCGTGGAATACGCCGTCTGCTGGACGGACGGCAGCAAATCCAGCGCCGACTACTACGCCAGCCGCCGCGAAGTGTTCGGTGAGAACGGGATCGAGATCTTCGGCTTCGGCAATTCGGACGTGCACAACCAGGATGCCATCGTCCTGGGTCTGGCCAACCAGGACGACAAGATCGAGGAGTACAAGCGGCACATCGTCAACCTGGGCAAAGCCGGGATACCCTACACGACGTACGCTCACATGGGCAACGGCATCTGGAGTACCGAACGTGAAGCAACCCGCGGCGGCTCATCGGCCCGTGGCTTCGATCTCGACAAGGCCACCGTAGGCCACTGGGGGGGGCGTGAATACGCCATGCCTCTGAGTCATGGCCGCGAATACTCCGAGAAGGAGCTGTGGACGCACTTCGAGCGCTGGGCGAAACAGGTGAAGCCCGTCGCCGAGGATGCCGGCGTGATGATCGGCATTCATCCCGACGATCCGCCCGTACCCAACCTGGGGGGAATACCGCGCTGCGTCTTCTCCAGTTTCGATGGCTACCAGAAGGCGATGGAGATCGCCGACAGCCCCAATATCGGTATCTGCTTCTGCGTCGGCTGCTGGCTGGAGGGAGGCGACCTGATGGGGAGGGACACGGTCTCCTCCATCGATCACTTCGGTGGCGACAAGATCTTCAAGGTCCATTTCCGCAACGTCGACCAGCCGCTGCCGCACTTCGTCGAGACCTTCATCGACGACGGCTACCAGGACATGTACCTGGTGATGAAGGCCCTGCAGCGGGCTGACTTTCGCGGCGTGCTGATTCCCGATCACATCCCGCAGATGGGTGATGACGGCCGCATCGGCACCGCGTACAGCATCGCTTACATGAAGGCCCTCGTGCACAGGGCCGAACAGGAGGTAGCTCTCGAGGCGAGCAACTGACCATGGGTGATACAACCCGGCTGGTGCAGCAGGTCCACGACCACGGCTACTGCATTCTGGAAGAGGTCATCCCTTCCGATCGCGTGGGCGGCGTGTGTGCTGATGTGCTTGGTGTCGATCCCGCCCACAATCGGGCGGATGCGCCAAGCAACCGCGGCGCTGTGTCAGGACTCATCAACCACACGCAGTCCTTTGCCCCGTACCTGGCCGACCCGCGCCTGCGGCCGCTGACGAGGGCACTGCTCGGCGAGCATGTCCGCGTCTCGTTCACCTCCACCATCATCAGCCTTCCTGGCGCACGACGACTGAAGTGGCATGGCGACTGGCCATTCAACCAGGACAATGCCGGACACATTCCGGCGCCCTATCCGGATATGGTCGCGCACCTGACATCGATCTGGATGCTCACCGACTTCACCGAGGACAACGGCGCCACGCTGATCGTGCCGGGCAGTCATCGTCAGTCCAACAACCCCACCGGGCGCAACGGCGTGGACCCGCTGGCGCCACACCCGGACGAGACGCCGGTTACCGGACCGGCAGGCACGGTGATGGTGATGGACAGCCGTCTGTGGCATGCGACGCCGTCGAATGACAGCGACGAGACGCGGGTGGGCCTGGCGATCCGCTGGGCCCCCTGGTGGCTGAATCTGGATGGTCTGATGCCGGGCTCGGACGAGCGCGCACGGCTGGTGGACGAGGTCGATGGGGCGACGGACAACGAGGTGCCAACGGTGGAGCTGGAGATTTTCGAGGGGCTGCCGGCAGAAGTGAAACCCCTGTTCCGGCACTGGGTCGATCGGCGTCCCCGGTGATCCAGTGCCGAACGGTGATCCAACGCCGACCACTCGACATGGCTTCGCCATGCCTGCGCTGATTCAAGACCTGTGGTTCAGCGTGAGAATCGAGAAAAAAAGTCCCCGCCGAGCAGCAGCTACTCGGCGGGGAGCCCCAAGAATCGAATCGCGTTGGTCCTGGCGACCCTCGTGATTCACTCTTGAGATCGGTCGACCTGGTACGAACTTGAGTTTTATTGTCTGATCTCGCTCAGGAGCGGACCCGGGAAATACGTCGTAATAGGTTGTTTTTGATGCAATTGGGGCTATTTCCAGAGAATGCCGGGAAGTTCCTCATACCTCTCAAACACGATTTCGGCCCCCGCCTCGCTGAGCAGGTCCGCGGCGTGGCTGGAGGTGAAGCCGATGGGGCGCATGCCGGCGGCAGCTGCCCCCTGCAGGCCCGGGACCGAGTCCTCGATCACGGCGCAGTCGGCGGGGTCCACACCCAGTCGCTGAGCGGCGAGGAGGAACAGATCGGGCGCTGGTTTCCCCCGGTCCACCTCGGTGGCGGAGCAGAGAATGTCGAAGCAGCCATCGATCCCGGCCTGGGCCAGGGAGAAGCGGATCTTTGCCAGGCGTCCTGACGAAGCCACCGCCATGGGCAGACCTTCCGAGTGGAAGCGGGAGAGCAACTCGGGAAGTCCCTCGAAGGACTCGGTGGCTCCCTCCGCCTGGCGGAAGTACTCCTGCTCGCGGTCCTCGAGGATATCGCCATCCAGGCTGCGGCCGGCACGCCGGGCCAGGTCCTCCAGCACGGCGCCGTCGGAGCGTCCGATAAAGGTCTCGATGTACTCGAGATCTACATCGATGCCGCGCCGCTGCAACACCGGCAGCCAGGCCGAACAACTGTGCTTTTCGCTATCCACGAGAACGCCGTCACAATCCCAGATCAAGGCTCTTGTCATGGCGTGCAAGAAACATCGTTGCCATGATCGGCACCAACCGCGTTTTTCGTTGATACAGCGAAATCCTGTGATCCTCTCTCCATGATGGTTCCGCCGCTATGATTGATGTACGTCAGATCCGCGAAAACCCGGACGCTCTGCGTCAGGCCATCAGCCGCCGTGGCGTGGACCCGGCAAAGGCGGATGTCGATCACTTCCTCGCTCTCGATGAAGAGCGCCGCACGCTACAGCAGGAGATCGACGGTCTCAACGCCCAGAAGAAGGAACTGGCCCAGTTGGGCAGGACCGATCCGGATGCGGCTCGAGCCCGCGGGCAACAACTGCGCGAAACCACCCGTGACGTCGAGGCGAAGCTGGCCGGGGTCACCGGGGAGTGGCAGACCATCCTCGACTGGTTCCCCAACTGGCCGCACCAGGACATGCCCGATGGAACCGGCGAGGAGGACAACCCCGAGGAATGTGTGTGGCTTCCAGGAACGGGCTATCTGCCTGCCGACAGCCTCGGCAAGGGGGATGGGTCGAAGGCAGCCATGTCGTTGAAGCCCGCCCATGCCGAGGGTGAGTTTGAGGCCATCGAGCATGCGGACCTGGCGCCGACCCTGGGCGTCGACACCTTGCAGGCGTCACAGGTCTCCGGTTCGCGGTTCACCTACCTGAAGGGTGACATCGCGCGGATGCAGTACGCCATTCAGCAGCTGCTGTGCAATGAGTTGCTGAACCGGGGGTACGACATGATGGTGCCGCCTTTGCTCGTGCGCGAGCGGACTCTGTATGGCACGTCGCACTTTCCGGAGGGCCGCGACCAGGTCTACGCCATCGAGTCGGAGAACGTCGAGGATGGGGCGCAGCTGTTCCTCGTGGGTTCATCGGAGCCGACCAACTTCAGCTATTTCATGGACCGCACACTGAACGAAGCCGACCTGCCGGTAAAAGTCTTCGCCTATACGACCTGCTTCCGCTCGGAGGCTGGCTCCTGGGGCCGCGACGTGCGGGGTATCAAACGGGTGCACCAGTTCGACAAGATCGAGATGAACGCGGTGTGTGCTCCGGAGCAGTCACATGAACTGTACGAGGAGTTCGGGCAGATCAACCAGTGGCTGCTGCAGCAGTTGCAGTTGCCCTATCGGATGGTCGCCAAATGTGCTGGCGATGCCGGGTACCTGGCGACACACATCCAGCGGGACGGCGAGGTGTGGATGCCGGCCACGGGAGAGTGGATGGAGGTGATGACAGACACCAACACCACCGACTATCAGGCCCGGCGGCTCAACATCCGCTACCGCCCCACCGAGGGGGGTGGTCTGAAGTTCTGTCACACCGTCAACGACACCGGCTGTGCCATCGGCCGCATGCTGATCGCTATCCTCGAGAACTACCAGCAGGCGGACGGTTCAGTGAAGGTTCCCGAAGCGCTGCAGGCCGTGGTCGGCAAGGACCAGTTGACGCCCGATCCGGCGGCGGTCGACAGTGGCGGCGGGAAGGGCAAGCGAGTTGCCGGCAAGAAGAAGGGGAAGAAGCAATGAGTGCGCGGATTCTGGATGGACAGGCTCTGGCAAAGGACTTCAGGAAAGAGCTGAAGACCGAGGTGGCCGGACTGGAGGCCGATCACGGCGTCGTGCCGGGTCTGGCGGTGGTTCTGGTGGGAGATGACCCGGCGTCGATGTCGTATGTGAAGGGCAAACGCAAGGCGGCGGCCGAGGTGGGTGTGTATTCGGTGGAGTCGAAGTTCGACGCCGACCTGCCACAGACGGACCTGATCGCCGAGATCGAAAGACTGAACGCCGACGACTCGGTGCACGGGATTCTCGTGCAGCTGCCCCTGCCCGACGGACTGGACGAAGAAGCAACGCTGAACGCCATCGATCCCGATAAGGATGCCGATGGCCTGCACCCGGTGAATCTGGGTCGGCTGATCCGCGGGCAGGAGGGCTTCTTGCCCTGCACGCCTCACGGTGTGCAACAGATCCTGGCGCGGTCCGGCGTGGACGTGGCCGGCAAGCATGTCGTCGTCGTCGGCCGCAGCACCCTCGTCGGACGGCCGTTGGCCAATATCCTGACGCAGAAGGGCCCGGGAGCCAACGCGACGGTCACGATCTGTCACACCGGTACGAAGGATCTGGCCTACCACACCAGACAGGCAGACGTGCTCGTCGTCGTCACCGGTTTCCGCAATACGGTGACAGCTGACATGGTGAAGCCCGGCGTCGTCGTCATCGACGTGGGGGTGACCCGTATCGATGATGCGTCACGCAAGCGGGGTTGGCGGCTTGTGGGAGATGTCGACTTCGACGGGGTGAAAGAGGTGGCCTCCGCCATCACTCCGGTGCCTGGCGGCGTCGGTCCCTGGACGATCACGATGCTGCTGTACAATACGATCAGGGGGGCAAAGCGGGCTCACGGCATCTGCTGACCCACAGCGAAACCAGTCCGGGGACTCCCGTTCCCGGCCTTTCCTTGTTATATAGGGGTATCCCAACCCCCGTTCCGCCCCGGAACGAGACTCCGCGCCTCTCCCGGCGCGAGTGCCGTCAACAACGGTAAGAGGTCCATGCGTCATCCGATTGCTCTGCTGCCGGTACTGGGCCTGTGCCTGGTGCGGTGCGTCCCTATGGCCGTACGCGCCCAGGAGACCGTTCTCATCGTCACCCAGCAGGAGGACGATGGCTTCTTCACGACGATCTCTGCCGCCCTCGATGCGATTCCCGACGAGATGGCCGGACCCTACGTCATCGAGATCCGTGACGACGAGACCTACGAGGAGCAGGTCAAGGTCAACGTCAATTCGTCGGCGTCCGCCACATTGACGATACGTCCCGGCGTCGGCAACACTCCCGCGATCCAGTCGGACAAGAACAAGAAGCCGGCACTCAAGATCAGCTCACCCTTCGTGACGGTTGAGGGGCTGACACTGCTCGGTCGCGGTCAGAGCTCCGGCGTGCACCTCGACTGGGCGGACGATGTGACGGTGCGTGACTGCGACATCCGCGATGCTGAAGGCGGACCCAGGTCGGGCGTCTACATCCAGGGGGCGCAGCGGGCACTGATCACGGACAACACGATTCGCGACAACGGTGTGGGCATCCTCGTCTTCGACGCTGAGGATGGCGGCAACACGATCCGCAACAACCGGATCTACAACAATCGGGTACGGGGAATCTGGATCTACAAGGGCTCGGCGAATACGAGCGTTCTCAACAACACGCTGTATCACAACCAGGTCGAGATCCACCTGGGGAAAGGGAACAAGAAGAACGATGAGCCCGGCGAGGGGAACATCTTCCGTAACAACATCCTCGTAGCGCACGAGAACGACGGCTACGGCGTCCGCGTGAATATGAAGGACGCCCAGGGTCTGCCGGCGGGAACCGTGTTCGACTACAACCTGTATCACACGGAGGACGGTGGCACTCGAGTCGCGCGCTTCCGCAATCAGGACATGGACACCCTCGTCGACTGGCAGAGCGCCATGGGCGTCGATGGACAGAGTCTGCAGGCGGATCCGCTGCTCGTGTCGGCGCCATCGGATCTGCATCCCCAATCGACGACGGGCAGCTACCACGAGGGCAGTTGGACAGCGGACGCGAGCCACAGTCCCGCCATCGACGCCGGCGATCCGGCCGCCGCATTCGCCGACGAGCCGGATCCCGATGGCGGGCGCGTCAATATCGGCGCCTACGGCGGCACGGTGGAAGCGTCGCTGGCGGCAGCTCCCGTGGCCGCTGTGCCGACGGGGGAAATCTCCGCCGCCTCACAAGGGACTGACGGTACCGGCGCCGTGGCGGTATCGATCGTGGCCAACCACGCCACCGGCGCCGACGTGCAGGCGAAGGTCGAGTGGAGCGACGCCGAGAACGGGACCTACCAGAAAGCGACGCTGTCGGGACCGGTCACTGCGAGCGCAGACGACAGCGGTGGACCGCCCGGACTCGACAATGGGGCTGACTACCAGCTCGGCGCCGGCGGCGACACACGGATCGTCACGTCCGCTGGCAGCAACACGGTGTCCTTCACCTGGTCATCGGCTGCGGACGCTCCCACGGCGGAGGGCACGTACTGGCTGCGACTGACGGTCAATGACGGCGAGACCGATCAGGAGACACCGGCCCTGCAGCAGTTGGCGTTGGACAACGTGGCTCCGGTGGGGCTCGACAGCCTGCAGGTCACCGACCTCACGGGGACGTCGCTGGTCCTTACCTGGCTGGCCGCGACAGAGAGCAACTTTGCCGGTTATAAAGTGTGGTACGGCACGGATCAGACCGATGTCGAGGGCCGCACCGGGGGCGCGGCGATCTGGGCATCAACTTCCTGGACACGTCCCCGGCGTACGGCGACGGGCGCAGCGAGAGGATTCTGGGCAAGGCAGCCAGCGAGATCGGACGCGACCAGGTCGTGCTCAGCACCAAGATGGCCGTGGCTGGATCCATGCCAGGCGAGCCAGTTCAGTTCATGAAACCTGAGGAGGTGGGCCCGGCCCTGGACGAGAGCCTGCAACGACTGCAGACCGACTACATCGACGTGATGCTGATGGCTGTGGCCGACGTGCCGGAGGCCTTCGCCACGGTCGTGGACGACATCATCCCGGAGTTTCTCAGACTGAAGGAGCAGGGCAAGATCCGTTTCCTCGGTTCCAGCGAGCAGACCCGGTCCGATGGGGCGCACATCTGGCTGCGTCATGTTCTGCCGACCGATCAAGTGGACGTGGCGATGGTGGGCCACAACATGCTGAATCAGTCTGCCGCCCGGACGGTCCTGCCACTGTGCAGGGAGAGAGGTATTGGCGCCATCAACGTGTTCACCGTGCGCAACCTCTTCTGGAATGTCCCCCGACTCACCGAAGTTCTCACCGACCTGACGAATCGGGGTGTCATCACCCAGGACACCATGGCCGACGAAAGCCCTCTGTCCTGGTTGCTCGAGGAAGGCGAATGCGATTGTCTCGTGGAAGCTGCCTACCGGTATGCCGCCCACACCGAGGGGATCAGCCTGGTGATGTGCGGTACCATCGTCAAGTCCCAGCTGGAAGATGACATCGCATACATCGAGAAGGGACCATTGCCAGCTGCGGCACTCGAGAGACTGCGTGAGACATTCGGCCACATCGACGAGGTGATGGGGAACTAATACAGCGACATCAGGTTCTGCGGCACTCCGGCGGTGGCTTCGAACTCCGGCGTGAGCCATCGCGCCCTCGACTCGGCACCGGGATTGCGATAGGCGTACACCACAGTCCAGCGGGTGTCGCTGCCGGGGAGACGGGCGTTGACCCCGTGGGCGGCGTGCGTCCACATGAGGGCCACCGATCCCGGTGGTGCCTCGAGTTCCTCGATCTGCAGCGGTTCACCCGTTTCCGGATGGGAACGCCCATTCATCCAGCCGCTACGCAACGCCTCGTCGTCCGCTGCTTCGATGCTGCGATCGCGGAAGAGATGGCTGCCGGGAATCACCTTCAGATTTCCATCGCCGCGCGCGAAGCCGTTCACGTAGAAGAAGATCCGCACGAAGCCGAGACCTGCATCTTCTTCTGAGTAGGCATGGCTGTGCCAGCGTATGCCGCCGTTGCCGCCCGGCCGGTTGAGTGACACACAATGGTCGTAGCGGATCTCCTCGCCCAGGATCCGCCGAGCCAGGTCGAGCATCTGCGGATGATCAATGAGGCTGGCCAGGTATCGGTCGTACTCGGCGGAGTAGTGGTTCGGGCGGTGATCTTCGTCGCCAGGCAGCAGGGACTGAATATGTGTCAACGAGTCGGTGAGAGATCGGCAGGCCCCGGCGCTGAGGATACCCGGCAGCAGGACCTGGCCGTCGCTGTCGAGCCGTGTGCGTTCGGCGGCGCCGAAGGGAATGGCGTCGAACAAGACGGGTCTGTCGTTCATCGGAAGTGCGGCGTCTCCCGCACGTGGTACTCCAGCAGATGTCCCCTGGCACCGATGTAGAACACGCCGTCATCCGGGCCTTCGACGATCTGGCACAGATCCGGAATCGGCGCCCGGTCGAGATTGACGACCCGGTCGGTGGTGACGTCGATCTTGAAGACCTCCTGTCGCGTGACGCCATAGATGTCGCCATCACGGCCGCAGGTCAGGTGGATGATGCCGTGGGCCTCGGGAATACCCATCAGCGGCGTACCCGCGTCGTTCATCTTCCAGCGCCAGACGACCCGCCGACGCCGGGGACAGAAGGCGAAGACGTGGCCCGTGTCGGTGGAGCCGTAGACGTACCCGGTGACGGTGCTGCAGGCAAGATTGCCGACGGTGATGGCCCCCCACTGGGGGATACACTCGAAGACGCGGCGATTCTCGGTGGGTGAGAACATGAACAGACGCGCCTCGGTGGTGGTCTCGAGGCAGCCGCGGCCACCACGAATGCTGGTCCCACAATAGACCCAGCTGTCGTCTGAGGCGACAGACTGCACGGACTGGTCCTCGTCACGGTGGACGGTCTTCTCTTCTGTCCTCGGGTCAAACACGGCGAGCCCGCCACCGGAGACGTGATAGTTGGCGCGGCAGGCGATGTAGATCCTCCCGTCAGGGCCCACGGTGTACTCGAAGGGGCGGTTCATGCGCTGACCGAGCTGGCCGAAGTTGCGCGGGTTGGCGTCCTCGTGTTCGCCACCGTGCTCGGGCATGGGGTTCCAGGGCCGTGCCGGGTCATAGGCGGCGAAGTAGCCACCACCGTAACTGCCCATGTAGACCTTGTCGTCGCAGGTGATGACGTCGTAGACCTCGCCGCCGCCCCAGCCGACACGACCGAGATCCTGCAGGTGCCGCCGACCCGGATCGTAGCGGAACACGTGCATCGAAATGATGGTCGTGCCGTATATGTCACCGTCCGGTCCGCGATGCAGACCGCAGATATCTGTCGCCACCGTCGGTTCGTAGTCGGCACGGCGCTCGTCGCCATCGACGGTGTAGACGCAGCCCTCCTGGCGGAAGCTGCCCTCAATCTGCCGCGAGACGGTGGCAGCACGTTCGACAGGCGCGGGGTCGTCCTCGAATCGTTCGTCAGCAGTTACCAGCACACGCGTCGAGTCCGTGGCCGGATCATAGGCCACCCGCCCGGAGGGGTCCCGCTGGATGTTGCAGACCACCTCACCATTGGCGGACACATACTGCGGGTTGCACCAGATCTGCTGACTGTCCGGACGGGGTTCCGGCGCCTGCACGCCGTGGTCGGTCCAACCGTTCTCGTCAGGGTCGAAACTGACCAGGTGGGCTCCGGGATGGGTGCCGATCCACAAGCGCCCGTCGGGTCCCAGGCAGCCATGATAGAACCGCTGTTCACTCAACAGGGGGAAGCCGTGGTGCCGCATACCGTCACGGGGGGTCCACGACTGCAGCACGTGGCCGTACTCGTAGAGGCCGTGGAAGGTGTGGACGTAGAGCGTGCCGTTGCGCGGATCGACGTTGCAGTCGAACTCGCGACCGGGAATCCAGTGGCGCTCGATCACCTTGCCGGTGTCGACATCGACGCCGAAGAGGATCGAGCCCTCCTGACCGAACTCACCACCCCAGAGAATATCGATGCCGCGCACGTCGTCGTGGGAGGCCCAGCTGCCACCCATCCAACCGCCGATGACGGGCCGGCCGACGTCGAAGAACACACCACCCATGGACTGTTTCTCCTAATCGATCTCCAGCGACACCTGCTCGTTGAGCTCGGCGCGTTCCGATGCGGCGTCGGATGTGGAGAAGTGCAGAATCAAGGCCTTGCGCCAGGTGTCGGTGTGGTTGTCGGCGCTGTTGTGCAGGGAACAGCCGTGGTGGAAGATGGTCGAGCCGGCCGATACCGGGCAGGGTACGGCCCCGGGCAAGTCGAGATCGCCCGTATCTGGAATATGGTGCACCGGGCGAACCGGATCGGTCGTAATCGGGAAGATCCCGTGTCTGTGCGAACCAGGAACATAGGTCATGCAGCCATTCTCGAGGGTGGCGTCGTCCAGGGCGATCCAGGCCGTCAACAGATCGTCAACCGGCTGCACGCGGAAGTAGCTCTGATCCTGGTGCAGGGGCTTGGCCTGCCCCCGCGGCGGCTTGAACAGGGCCTGGTCACGGAACACCTTCACCCGCGGTCCCAGCAGGCCGCGGGCGTAGTCGAGCAGCTTCGGCGTACGCGCGAAGTCCTGGAAGAAGGGGTCGAAGCGCACGAGGAAGCCGGCACCGCGGATGTCACCGGTGCCTTTCGTCTGTGGATTGGTGTCCCCTTCACGGCCGAGAGAAACCCCCTCCGGCCTCGATTCCGGATCGGCGATGAGCGCCTCGATGCGCTGCCGTACGCCGGCCAGCTCCCCGTCGTCGAATAAACCCTCGGCGACGAGGAAGCCGTCCTCGTCGTACCTGTCTTTCATGGCGGCGGTGAACATGGCTCCGCTTTAGCCCCCGGCCTCGAGGCGGGACCAGATCTCGCGTACACGGTCCTTGATCATCAGGGCCTCCTCCCAACGGTCGGACAGCTCTTGGCCATCGGCACCCTGGATGGCGTAGGTAGGAGGACCGAGCTCGACGACGAAGGTCAGTGTCGAATCCTCGCCGGCGCGCTCGCGGAAGGCGCGGAAGCCGTGTTCCCACCAGCCGGCAAACAGATCGAACCAGACTCTGTTATGGGGGAAGGAGATCGACACCTGCACCTGCTCACGCGAGGCGACACGTCCGTGGAAGGCGCCGCAACGCTCGACGATCTGCTCCATGTACTTCTGGTTGGTCTCCGAGATGGGCGGGCCGGCGAACTCGCGCCCTACGAGGAAATGGGACAGGTCGCCGCACAGCTGCATCTCCGGAACCGCCTCGATGAGGTCCAGGGTGTAGTACATATCTGTTGTCGTGCGATCCCGGTGGGTTTCGAAGAACAGGTCGTAGCCAGCATCGGCGGCCATGTCCATGCAGCGCACGAGATACGGGATCGGTTCGGCGACAGACCGCGTGATCGGCATGGGCTGCAGGTTGATGTGGGAGGCGCCGCCGTCCTTTGCCGCGGCGATGTCATCGGCGAATTCAGCCGGAGTCCAGGGGAAGACGATGTTGGAGCGTTTGAGGTTGTACCTGTCACACAGCGGCACCATGGCCTCCCGGTGGGCCGTGTCCTCCATGAGGAACTCGACACCGTCGAAGCCACCTTCGGCGATCTTTGCCAGGTTTTCTTCCATCGTCCAGTCGTCGCCGCCAAAGGGCAGACCGCCCATACCCCAGTACGATTGGTACACCTGGAAGTTCATCCTCGTCTCCTTGGTCGGTGTCGGTGAGCTTGACTAGTGCTCTGTTAAAGAGTCGGCATTGAGTTTTGGACTTTGGCTAACTGGGTGTCTTCGGTGTTTCGGTTTCGCCATCGGAGGTATTCCTGCAT
>Ga0187827_10002664_pt1 | contig 24048 bp, 18 predicted proteins | sample ETNtaG_39_FD_167969 | JGI IMG/M metagenome (GOLD analysis project Ga0187827, IMG submission 167969) | Marine microbial and viral communities from oxygen minimum zone, Eastern Pacific Ocean - ETNP2014_SV_150_PacBio MetaG (Illumina Assembly) | ecosystem: Environmental > Aquatic > Marine > Hypoxic... | reverse complement strand
CCCGAACACCTGCGCGGGCGGCTGATTCACCGTGCGGCGGAAACTCTCAGCGAAGGAGGTGTCATCATCTATCCCACCGACACCATCTATGGTCTGGGGTGTGACATCACCAACAAGAGTGCCATCGAACGGATTCAGCGAATCAAGCAACGCGATGCGAAGAAACCGATGTCCTTCGTCTGTGCCGACGTGGCCGACATCAGCACCTATGCCCACGTGAGCAAATTCGCCTTCCGAATCCTGCAGAGACTCTTGCCGGGCCCCTTCACATTCATCCTGCCCGCCACGAAAGAGACCCCTCGGGTTCTTCGCAGCAAGCAGAAGACCGTCGGTGTGAGAATTCCCGATCATCCCGTCAGCACCGCCCTTGTCCGCGAACTTGGGCGCCCACTGCTGAGCACCAGCGCCAATCGCTCGGCAGAAGACGCGCTCACCGATCCGGTAGATCTGGAACGTGAACTGGGCAAAGAGGTCGATCTGATCCTCGAGTGCAGTATTCTGCCCGTTCAACCCTCAACGGTCGTGTCGTTGATCGACGACGAGATCGAGGTCCTGCGACAGGGCAAGGGAGACATCTCCCCTTTCCTCGAAGAGGCACCTTGAAGCCAATCTTAGGACTCGTCCGCGTCCTCCGTGTCTTCTTCGTCCTCATCGAAGTAGTCGCCATACATTTCGGTCAGTGCTGGCGTGTCTCGAACGTACTCCCGCCACTGCTTGCCGACGGTGTCCGTGTCGACACACTTCGGACAGAGCACGAGCATGTTGTTCTGATCCGTACCCTGGTAGCCTCGATTGTAACAGAGCTTGCAGTTCTTGCCGCTTCGTTGTCCGGCGGCCAGTTCCTTGGCTTTGGCCAGATGCTCATCCGGCAATCGCGGTGTGGTCTCCACTTCCATTCTCCTGCGAACATGTAACGCGAATGATGGGTTTGGTCTGTAACCTCGGCCGCCATCGGCGGGGAGGCAATCTGTTGACGCTGGCCATGGCGTTGCTTGCCACCAACGCAGCCGCGCAATTCACGCCGTATGCAGCACGAACGGAATTCCTCCTGACGCCACCTGGTGTCCATCCCGGTGCGCTGGCTGGCTTCATCAATCCCGCCACACTGGCCCTGCTACCTGCTCCGGAGGTGAGTGCCACCTTCGCAACGGCGGGCAACAAGAGGTCTGTTCGATCAGACTGGGGCTGGTATGCCTCCCTGCCTCATCTCGGAGGCGGGGTCCTGCACCGGCAGCGGCCGGGCCTATCCGACCTGACCGAGGCACGAATCGGTCTGGGTCTCGGTGACCAGGACGTGGCCTTCGGCGTGGGTCGAGGGTGGTCCACGGGACGGGGCCCACAGACGTCGAGTGTGTGGATATCCGGTGTCCTCTTCAAACCCTCGCCGAAGTGGTCTTTCGCCTCCACATGGACCAAAGCTTCGGGCGGTCAGGGACGGGAAATCGCGGGAGATGTGGGGTATCGCCCCATGGGCGACGACCAACTGACCTTGTTCGCCGAGGGCGTTCGGTCCGACAGAGCGGCAGGCAGAGAACGATTCTGGAGTTTAGGGGCGAATTACCGTGCCCTCGACGGAGTACACGTGAGCGGCCGATTCCTCGACGGTCACAGTATCAGCCTTGGACTGCGCCTCGAATTCGGAGAACTCGGCGTACGCTCACAGGCTCGCCAGACCAGCAGGAATTCGGGCACCCGACGACTCGCCGCGGTGCGCTTCGGGCCCCATCGAGGCGATGCTGCGACACGATACCGTGAACCGGTGTATGTCGATCTTCCCATGAGCGGATCGGTGCGCCATCGTGCATACCGCCTGCTCGACGACGGTACAAGTCAGCTCGATCTAATCGCCGATCTGCGGGCGATCGAGCGCGACCCACGGGTAGAGGGCGTCGCCATCAATCTGTCGGGCCTGCGCATCGATCCGGCCCTCTCGTGGGAATTGCGCGAACACCTGCTGGCCCTACGCACAGCGGGTCGACATGTGACGATCTATGTCGATCGCGCCCGACTGCGGAAATACCATTTGGCCTCGGCCGCCGACCGAATTGTGTTGGATCCCTACGGCGTGGTCGGACTCGAAGGACTGGTGGCAGGACGGATGTATCTTGCCCAGGCCCTCGAAAAGCTTGGTATCGGCACCCAGCAGTGGCGCACGGGCGAATTCAAGACCGCCTTTGAGGACGTCAGTCGCACGGACATGTCTGACGGTGATCGACGTCAGTTGATGGCCCTGCTGGAAGATGCCTATACCGGGTTGCGTCGAGATATCACGGAGTCGCGGGGTCTTTCGGAAGACACCTTCGACTTTCTCGTCGACGGCGCAGGCGTGTTCACGGCTGAAGAAGCCCTCGCAGAGGGACTCGTGGACACGTTGGCACGATGGCAGGATGTGGACCCGATGATGCGAGCCATGGGAGCGCACCGTGGGATCAGTACGGCGCAGCTTGCTCGACCGAGTGAAACTATCTGGGGACGTCCGCCGACGATCGCCCTCGTCTACGCCCTGGGCGTCTGCGATCTCGACACGGGGATCCGCGCTCGGCAGTTGACGCAGCAGTTGCGTGACCTGGCCACCGACGGTCGTGTCGACGCCGTCGTGCTTCGAGTCGATTCCCCCGGTGGAGATGTCCTGGCCTCTGACTGGGTGGCAGAAGCCGTCGCCGAAGTCAGAGACAGCAAACCAATCATCATCTCCCATGGCCGTCTCGCCGCCTCGGGTGGATACTGGATCTCCATGGAAGGTGACGTCATCGTCACATCTCCTCACACGATCACGGGCAGCATCGGTGTTGTGGGCGGCTGGCTCTACGAAGATGGCCTGAAGGAGAAGCTGGGGATCCAGACCGATCGAGTGCAGGTGGGTGCTCACGCCGATCTCGGATTTGGCGCGCGGATTCCGCTGCTCGGCCTGTCCCTTCCGGACCGGCCTCTGGATACCAAAGAGGCGGCGCGGGTCGACGAGGCGATCTTCTCCATGTATGAAAGATTCATCGCTCGCGTCGCCGACGCTCGTGGTCATTCAATCGCCCATGTGGACAGCGTGGCCCAGGGACGGGTCTGGAGTGGCCACGCCGCCGTAGAGCACGGCCTGGCAGACACGATCGGCACGCTGTCGACGGCGATCGACATCGCCCGCCAACGGGCTGCCATCGACGCAGATCGACTTCTACGGGTCATCGAGATCCCGGCGCGCGGCTGGTTGGCCCCTCGCAGTGGCGTGCTCCCCTTCGGGCTGTTCGCCCGTCGTCTTGCTGCAGAGCAGGTGACGCCCATCCTGTCACCTCTGCAGTCGTGGCTCGAGTTCCGATCTCGCCACAATGGCCAGGCCATGCCCATGTTGCCCGACACCTTCATCGGATCTGAAACGAACCTGACCGGAGAACCACACCATGAATGACACAGCTCAGGCAGCCAGAGACCTCTACGAGGAGATGGGGGCCGTACCCGTAATCAATGCCGTCGGCAACATGACCATGTTGGGTGGATCCTCTCCGGCGGCCTCGGTGCGCGAGGCCATGGATATCGCCCAGCGCTACTTCGTCGACATGGATCAGTTGCTAGCCGGCAGTGGTCGGGTGGTGGCCGACTTGCTGGGCTGCGACGCGGCCCTGGTCACACCCGGCTGTGCCTCAGCGCTGCTGCTCGGAACCGCCGCCTGCGTCGCGGGTGACGACCCCGAGCGCATGTCGCAGTTGCCTGACACGACGGGCATGAAAGGACAGGTCGTGTTGCAGGCATCACAGCGTTACAAGTATGAACGTGTCGTGCGTATGGCGGGCGTCGAACTTGTGATTGCCGGCACACCCGAGCGTGTGACCGCCGATGATGTGGCCGAAGCCATCGGTCCGCAGACGGCGGCCGTTCTGTGTCCGGTATTGGGCACGGAGACCGATGCCGTCGTTCCTCTGGCAACGGTCGTGGAGATCGCTCGCGGCGTGGGTGTCCCCGTTATTGCCGATGCGGCGTACCAGGTCGATCCCGCCGACCACATGCGGGCAACGGCCTCGAGCGCAGATCTGGTCGGGTTCGGTGCGAAATACTTCAATGCCCCGAACAGCTCAGGACTGCTGTGTGGCCGGGCCGACCTGATCGAAGCCGCTCGGGCCCACACCTTCGCGGCCTTTGAGAGACGTGAATTGGCGGGGATCGGTCGACCTCTGAAGATCGACCGTCAGGAGGTCATCGCTGTGGTCATGGCGCTGCGGGAGTGGCTGGTGATGGACCGCAGCCAGCGCGATGCAGAACTCAGCTTTCAAGGCCGAGCCCTTCGCGACGCTGTGGAAGGACTGGCAGGTGTCACCTGTGAACCCGCCACGGGCGATGGGGTCACGGGCCTGCGCATCATCGTCGATGATGCACAGAAGGTGGCCGATGCCCTGCGTGCCGGATCCCCGTCGATCTGGTGTACGGTGCACGACAGCAGTCTGCTCTTTGGACTGCGGACCGTTCACCCGGGCGACGAGATGGTGATCGCCGAGCGATTGCAGGAAGTGCTGAGCTAGGAGATCAGCCCCATGAGCCTCTAGCCATGAGGCCGCCGTCGACACATACCGATTCACCCGTCATGAACGACGCGTCCTCGCTGGCCATGAACAACACAACCCGAGCGATCTCGGCGGGTTGCCCGATTCGATTCATGGGCGCACACGCAGACATGGAGGCTCTTATCGCCTGCTCGTCGCCACCGATCGCCTCGAGCGCCTCATCGACCAGCGGGGTATCGATCGTCCCTGGATTGACGGCCAACACGCGAATGCCATGTTCGGCATAGTCGAGGGCCATCTGCCGAGTAAGGGAAAGAATCGCCCCCTTGCTCGCTGCGTAGGCAGGCACTCCTTTGGCAGACTGCAGACCCTGTACACTGGCCGTGTTGATGATCACCCCGTTGCCCGCCTTGATCATGTGCCCGAGACAGGGCCGGCTCATCAGGAAAAAACTCTTCAGATTCACATCTATGATCCGGTCCCATGCCTCGTCGCTGACCTCGTGGAGCGGTAGATAACTGTCTGTAGGCTGGATGCCCACATTGTTACACAGGATATCGACACCCCCACAAGCCTCGACGGTTGCGGCCACGAGCGCGTCGCACTCGGCAGCCTTTGAGACATCGGCACGCTGGAAACGGATCTCGCCGGCGGACGGAGCCCCGGCGGCCAGTGCCTCTCCGGCCACCGTGTCCACGTCGGCACAAACAACCCGCGCACCTTCTTCGGCGAAGGCCGTACAGATCGCGCCGCCGATCCCCTTGGCACCGCCAGTGACGATCACACTGCGTCCGTCAAATCGGCTCATGTTTGAATCTCCGGATTCAGGATGCAGATGGGCATCATACTGTTAGTCGTCATCATCGTTGGCCGGTGGCGGTGGCGGCGGCTTACGCTGGCCAGGTTTCGGCGACACACCGCGTTGATTGCGACGCTGATTGCGCTGATTGCCGCGTTGGTTCCGCCGGCAAGCGCACCTTCTCTGAACAGAAATGTCTGAATCACAGAGGCTACGTAAGGCAGCTTCTTGATGAATTCGCGTCGACCCGCATCGCCAGACTCAGATTCAGCATCGGCCTCGTTGCGGTCACGCTCTTCTTCAGGTTGTTCGTCGACCATGGTTCCTCACTGTTTGTGCAACGTCTGCACGTTGAGCGTCCGCACGGTGGTGCGTCATCTGCTCCAATATAGCAGGCGCTGCATCGACCCTCCACCATCTATTCGTAGAGATCGTCCAGATCAGCCTCGGCCAGATCTACGAAGAAATCAGCGATCTGAGCGGTGAGGAGTTCGAAGCATCGTTGTCCCTTCTCGGCACTGGACGGGGCTGGATCACCGACACCCGTGTCACTTGTCGCCTGAACCCAGTCACGTTGAGTCCATGCCCGACCGTCCTTGAGTGCTGGAATACGAAACGTCTTCTCCGCACCATCGCCCGCCTCTGACAGGGGTCTCACAAGACCGGGTGCGAACACCTGCATCAGACTGGTCTCCATCTCGCCGGCGTGATCTCCGGGATCCTCGAAGATCGAGCTGTCGATCCACTTGTACCAGTCGAGGGTGCACAGGAAGACGTCCGACGTGGGCCAAAGTTCACGAACGATCTGACGGAAGTCATTGGCGCCGTGTCCGTTCAGAATGACGAGTTTCTCGATGCCCTGGTGTCCTAGTCCCTCGACGATGTCCTCCAGAACGGCCAGTTGGGTCGACGGATTCATGTTGATGTCGAGTTTGATGTCCACCTGTCCCGTGTTGACCCCAAAGGGGACGGTAGGCAGCACGATCACCTTCGCGCCACGATCCCACGCCTGGCGAGCCGACTCGGCGGCAATGTGATCACACTGCACCACATCGGTGTTGTAGGGAAGGTGATAATTGTGCGCTTCCGTTGCCCCCCACGGCAGAACGGCGACGGAGTAATCGGTCGAAGAAACCTCTCGCCACGTGGTCTCAGCGAGGATATAGGGACGTCCCGGCACGGGGGCCTCCTTGTGAAGGATGGGGTTGATTTCGACTTTGTCGGCGTGAAATGGGTTTCCAGCATATCTCATGAGAAGGACCTCGGCCGCGCGCTGACCGAATTGCGTCGCGATGTCCGTGCCCGTCTCGGTGCTCCGGCGGATCTGCTCATCCTCTTTCTGACGCCTCACTACGAGGCTGACTATGAACGCGTTCCTGAGGCCGTCGCGGGAATTCTGTCACCAGCCCTGTTTGTCGGCTGCACCGGCACCGGCATCATCGGCAACGCACGCGAGATCGAAGACCGACCGTCGGTGAGCGTCATCGTCGCGTCCTTGCCCGGCGTCGATATCACCCCATTCTACGTTACCGAGCCGGACCTGCCCACACTGGATGCCGGGCCTGACCAGTGGTACCGGGCCCTTGATGTCGACCCGGGAGAAACACCCCATTTTCTGTTGTTCGTGGACCCCACCGGCGAGGTCCCCTTCGATCCGCGCCCGCTGCTGATGGGCCTCGACTTCGCCTACCCCGATTCGGCCAAGATCGGCGGGCTCGCCTCTGTCCTGCGCGAAAACTGCATGTTCATGGGTGATCAACTGCTGTCCGGTGGCTGCGCAGGGATCGCCCTGCAGGGGAACATCGGCGTGGATACCGTCGTCGCCCAGGGTTGTCGGCCCGTGGGGTCGCCCATGACGATCACTGATTGCGATGGGTATCTGCTCTCCGGGCTGGACGACCGGCCTGCCGTGGAGGTTCTCGTCGAGTTGTATCACACCCTGATCGAGCAGGACCAGGAGCTTCTCCAAAGATCGCTCCACCTGGGTATTGCATCGACGGGATTGAAAGCCGACTATGGTGCCGGGGACTTCCTGATTCGCAACGTACTGCAACTCAACCATGAGAAGGGTACCATCGCCATCGGCGATCATCTTGAGCGGGGGCAGACGGTCCAATTCCATCTGCGCGACCCGGAATCGGCGCACGATGAACTCGACCTCTTGCTGCGCAGATATCGCGACGGTACTGAGGCAGAAGCGGCGGGAGCCCTGTTGTTCACGTGCACGGGCAGAGGAAAACATCTGTTCGGCGAGGCCCATCACGACAGCGGCCTCTTCCAGAGCATCGTTGGCGAAGTGCCCCTGGCGGGCATGTTCTGCGGTGGTGAGATCGGACCTGTTGGCGACTCGACCTACCTCCACGGCTACACGAGCTCCTTCGCCATCTTCCATCCCCTAGACTGAGCCTGACCCGGCCTAAGAGTTTCCCGACAGGCAGCCGGCAGCGCCCCCCTGCGGTCACGCGTGCATCGAGTGATTCCCTTTAGGGAGAGACGTATCGGCGGCGTGGGCGCCGACAGCAACGATACAGGGCTTGTCTGCCATAGATGCTCCTCACTCACCGAATCGGTGACTTCTGGTGCAAATTCACTCTAGTTGCGCCTGGTACAATGTCTGGTAAATCGCTCCCCTCGGCGCGAGTTGACTCTCGATCAGAGACACTGTGTTCACGGAGTAGGAGATTTCCGGCACTTCGGTGTCCACCCAGCTCGTATCCTGCGACCTGGTGGTCTGGCGGAGCCGGCCAATGGTGAGATGTGGGCGGAAAGGCCGTCGCTCGGCGGTCCATCCCAGGTCACAGACGGTGGACTCGATCTGACGTTGAAGGTCAATGAGGGCCTCTGTTTCTTGCTGGAGACCCACCCAGATCACGTTCGGCCGACGAATGTCAGGAAAGGCACCTAACCCCTTCAACATGAGAGAGATCGGCCTGCGCTTCCTGCAGAGTACCTGCAAGGCATCGCTCACAGGGCTAATCTGGGGTTGCGGTGTCGCCCCAAGGAATCGGAGCGTCAGATGCAGATTCTCGGGCTTTGACCAGCGCACCTTTCCCTGCGGCCAACAGGGCGACAACTTTGCGATCAACTCTGTAATGACCTCACGAACGGGCACGCTCAGTTCGGCGGCGATGAACGTGCGCAGGTCGCCGCTGCCTCTGGCTGAGTCTGCCATGAAGCGGCGGGTTCGATCAGGCCTGGCAGGCCCGCAGACAGGCGTTGAGGTAGCCGCGACTCTCGGCGGCGATGGTTGTCACCTGCCCCAGATCGTATTCGAGGGCACCGATGACTTCGAGATTTACCGCTACATCCTGCCCCGACTCGTGCAAGACGCGAATGTACCCGAACAAGTCAATCTCACCACGACCGCAGGCCTGCTCCTCGGGCGGGCCCGGCGGACCCGCTGTGGCTCGCAGGTCGCCGCGACAATCGCGGATATGGATGTGACCGACCCGTGAAATGACACCCGCCAGGGCCTCCACCGGGTTCTCACCACCTGTTGCCCTGAAGATGTGGCTCGGATCCATATCGATGCCGAATCCGGGTGAGGTGATTTTCTCCATCGCCCGCAGAGTCGTCGGTGTATCGTGGATGCAGGCACCCACATGGGCTTTCACACACAGCATGACACCGTGGGCGTGTGCCTTGTCCGCTTCGGCTGCCAGCAGATCGGTCTGCCGCTGAAAGTCGTCCTCGTTCCCTGTCTTGCCGCCCGGGCCCACGTTGATCACAGGGATGCCAATCGCTGCCGCCGCCTCGTAGGCCTTGGCCAGCCACTCCGGGTCGAGGCGGGTCGCCTCCATGGCCAGCAGGTCCAGGCCGTATTCTTCGCGCAATCCCTGAATGTCGCCGACCTGGCTCTTCCAGTTGTCCAGTTCGAGGTGCTCACACATTCCCGGAATGGCGGACAGTTCGACGCCGTCGTATCCGGCCCAGGCGATGTGTTTCATGGCCGTGGCCAGATCGAATCCACCGAACAGGACGGTGTTGGCACCCAATTTGATCATTGGAAATGTCTCTTTTTGTCGATATCAGCGGCTTTGGTGGGTCCGCATCCAACCGTTGGGAGGGGCTCTTTTTCCTGCCGCACAGCGGGCGGAAGGATAGCGGTGACCCCCATTGCCGTCAACGTCGATGCCTGCACGTCAGACAACCCTCTCTCCTGCCTTGCCGGGGTCATATCCCTCGAGTAGATTGGCGTGTTCGCTCCGGCCATTCAACTTCCCAATTCCCCATCGGCGACTTCATGGAAAGCGGCACTCTCCGCGTTCGCGGCGCCCGCGTCCACAATCTCAAAAACGTCGATCTCGAACTGCCAAAGAATCGGCTGATTTGCTTTACCGGCGTGTCCGGGTCAGGCAAATCCTCCATGGCCTTCGACACCCTGTATGCCGAGGGCCAGCGGCGCTACGTGGCCTCACTGTCTGCCTACGCAAGACAGTTTCTCGGTCAGATGGAGAAACCCGACGTCGATCAGATCGGTGGTCTGGCACCTACCATCTCGATCTCTCAGAAGACGGGCGGGGCCAATCCCCGTTCGACAGTCGGCACCGTCACCGAGATCCACGACTACCTGCGAGTCCTGTTCGCACGCTGCGGCACACCACACTGCACCGAATGTGGGAGCGAGATCGGCGCCCAGACACGGGATCAGATCGTCGGGCGCGTCGCGGCACTGCCCGCCAACAGCCGCCTGCACCTGCTGGCTCCCGTCGTCGACAATCGACGGGGTGAGTATCACGATCTGTTCGAAGAGATGCACCGCGATGGTTTCCTGCGGGCTCGTGTGGACGGGCAGATCTACAGCCTCGACACCCCACCCGAACTCGATCGGTATGCACGGCACTCGATCGAAATCGTCGTAGATCGCCTGGTTCTGCGAGGCGATGTGCAGTCGCGCCTGGAAGAGGCCGTCGACAACGCCCTGCGTCTGGGAGAAGGATCGCTCATCGTCGCCATCGAGGGAGAGGACGACCGTCTTCTGTCGGCGAATTTCGACTGTGTGAAGTGCGGCGTGTCTTTCGTCGAACCCACGCCACAGATGTTCTCTTTCAACAATCCCAGTGGGATGTGCGGCGATTGCAGTGGTCTGGGCACCTGCGTGCTCATTAGCGAAAAGCTTCTCGTTCCTGATTCCGACAAGTCCATCCTGGATGGCGCCGTCGAACCCCTGGGCGACGTGAAGAGCAATCGATGGCGCTACCACTTGTATGAAGGCGTCGCCGAACACCTCGGTTTCGCCCTCGACGCCCCCTGGTCAGACCTGACGGAGAAACAGAAGAAGGGGTTCCTCCATGGGCTCGGCGACAAGAAACTGGATTTCAACTACACCAATCAGAGCGGCAACACGTGGACGCACCGAGACCGCTACGAAGGTGCTCTCGACTCTATCGAAGAGAGACTCCATCAGGGCAATGACAAGGTTCGCCGTGAGTTGGGTCAGTATGTGCGCACCGAGCGCTGCAGCACGTGCGACGGTGGTCGATTGCGTCGCGAGGCCCTCGGTGTACTCATCGACGATCAAACCCTGCCCGAACTGACCTCCCTGCCCATCGAAGAGAGTCGACGGTTCTTTCACGATCTGCGACTGACCGACGAAAAGGCGATCATCGCCGAAGATGCACTGAAGGAGATTCGCGGGCGGCTGGATCTGCTCAACGACATCGGTCTGGGGTATCTGACCCTCGATCGGGGTGCTCATACGCTGTCTGGTGGTGAGTCACAGCGGATTCGTCTCGCCAGCCAGATCGGCTCGGGACTGGTGGGGGTGCTCTATATCCTCGACGAGCCCTCCATCGGACTCCATCACCGCGACAATCAGCGCCTCCTCGACACGCTGCGTCGTCTGCGCGACGTGGGCAACACGGTGATTATCGTCGAGCACGATGAAGACACCATGCGTCAGGCCGACGTGCTCGTCGACTTCGGACCGGGTGCGGGCGATCGAGGCGGCCACATCGTCATCCATGGGGCACCCGACGACGTCGCTGCACAGAAGGAGTCGCTCACGGGGCGTTATCTGGCAGGCGACGATCAGATCGCCATCCCCGCCGCTCGTCGTGAGGCGAAGGATCGGTGGCTGACGGTCAAGGGTGCGCGGCACAACAACCTGCGCAACATCGATGTGCGGATCCCGTTGGGCGTGCTCAGCTGTGTGACCGGCGTCTCGGGCTCAGGGAAGAGTTCGCTCGTCAACGACATTCTGTTCAAGCAACTCGACAATGACCTCCATCGAGCGCAGACCGAACCCGGCGACCACGATGCCATCGAGGGGACCGAGCAGCTCGACAAAGTCATTCGCATCGATCAGCGTCCCATCGGTCGCACGCCGAGGTCCAACCCGGCGACCTACACCGACCTGTTTACGCCGGTGCGCCAACTGTTTGCCCAACTCCCCGAGTCGCGTTTGCGGGGGTATGCGCCGGGAAGATTCAGCTTCAACGTCAGAGGTGGCCGATGTGAAGCCTGCGACGGCAATGGTTCGATTCTCGTCGAAATGGAATTCCTTGCCGACGTGTGGGTCACCTGCGAGGCCTGCGGCGGCCAGCGATTCGATCGCGAGACGCTGTCGGTGAAGTTTCGTGATCACTCGATCGCCGAGGTCCTCGATCTCGAGGTCGATAAGGCACTCAAACTCTTTGAAAACGTACCTCACATCCATCGGGTTCTCGAGACACTGCACGACGTAGGTCTCGGTTATATCAAGCTCGGCCAACCAGCACCGACGTTGTCGGGTGGCGAAGCGCAGCGCGTCAAATTGTCGAAAGAGCTGTGTCGCAAGAGCACCGGTCGCACCATGTATCTGCTCGACGAACCGACGACGGGGCTGCACTTCGCTGATATCGACAAACTGCTCGCCATCCTCCATCGCCTGGCGGATGGGGGCAACACGGTCGTCGTCATCGAGCACAATATGGATGTCATCAAGACCGCCGATTGGCTCATCGACATGGGCCCCGAGGGGGGCGCCGCGGGGGGCCTTGAGATCGCCAGTGGGACCCCTGAGCAGATGGCCGAGGTCTCGGACTCACATACTGGGCGAATCCTGGCCAAGTTGTTCAACGGCAAGCGCCGCTCGAAGCGGTCGGGCAAGAAGAAGAGCACGAGCAATGGCGATGTGGGCCTGAAAGAGATCGAAATCGTCGGCGCACGAATGCACAACTTGAAGGACGTGGACATCCGAATCCCACGTGACAAGATGACCGTCGTGTCGGGGGTCAGTGGATCGGGCAAATCGACCCTCGCTTTCGACACGATCTATGCGGAGGGACAACGTCGCTATGTGGAGTCCTTGTCTGCTTACGCTCGTCAGTTTCTCGACCAGATGCAGAAGCCGAAGGTCGAGCGGATCACCGGGTTGTCACCGGCGATTGCCATCGAGCAGAAAGCACCCAGCAAGAACCCCCGTTCCACAGTCGGCACTGTGACCGAGGTGTACGACTATGTGCGGGCTCTGTTTGCCACCATCGGGACCCAACACTGTCCGCGCTGCGGTGTTCCCGCCGGTGCCCAGACGATCGATCAGATGGTCGACCGGATCCTGGCCATGCCCGAGGATCGCCGAGTCGTGCTGCTGGCGCCCATGGAACCCCATCGAAACGAGGGATACGAAACCCTCCTGCGTCACGCCCGTCAGGATGGGTTCGCGCGGGTCCGTATCGACGGCGACGTTATCGAGCTGAGCGAGGAGATCGACCTCGACAAGCGGATGCGCCACAGTGTGGAGATCGTCGTCGATCGTCTCGCCGTGCGCGCCCGGTCCCGCGGTCGCCTCGCTGAATCGGTCGAACGAGCCGTCGACCTGTCTGGGGGTGAAGTCGTCGTCTGGGGACCGGATGACGGCGAGGAGACTCGATATAGTCGTCGCTTCTCGTGCCCCTCGTGTGCCCGCAGTTTCACTCCTCTCGCCCCGCAGTCTTTTTCCTTCAATCACCACGACGGCATGTGCTCCGTTTGTGAAGGCCTGGGTACGGGAGAAGGCGTCGATCGTGAGCTGCTACTACCCGATCGCCGGCTGTCGGTAAGACAAGGGGCCGTCTCGGTATGGGACGAGGTCCCTCGGGGGTCGGTCTTTGGCCGGACGCTGCAGGTGGTCGGTGGTGAACTCGGTTTTGACCTGGAAACCCCTGTCGGTGAATTGTCGCCCGAAGCCCGTCGGGCCTTGCTGTACGGCGCCCCGGAGCGCTCGATCGACATTCCCGATCTCGACGTTTCGGTCCGGTATTCCGGCGTCTTGCCCACGGTGGACGAAGTGGCCCGGCATGTTCCTCGCTACAAGAGCCTTCTGCGTGCAGTAGAGTGTTCTGCCTGCGAAGGAAGTCGCCTCAAGACCGACAGTCGTGCGGTTCACCTGCGCAATGTGACAATCGTCGACCTGCAGCGGCGTCCGATCACCGAGTGCCTGGCATTCTTTGATGAGATGGATCTCAGCGACCGCGAGGCCGAGATCGCCGGTGAATTGCTGCAGGAAGTGCAGAGTCGTCTGCGGTTTCTAGAACGTGTCGGGCTTGGTTACGTCACCCTCGACCGCCGGGCTGCGACCCTTTCGGGCGGTGAGGCTCAGAGAATCCGCCTGGCAGGTCAGATCGGTTCGGGGCTCACCGGTGTCCTTTACCTGTTGGATGAACCGACCATCGGTCTCCACCCGAGGGACAACGATCGGCTCCTGGACGCCCTCGGTGATCTTCGAGATCTGGGGAATACCCTCGTCGTCGTTGAGCACGATCGCGACACGATGGCGCGGGCGGATTACATCGTCGACATGGGACCGGGCGCTGGTGTAGGTGGCGGGCAGGTGGTGGCCAATGGGACTCCCGCACAACTGTCGCGATACACGGGCAAAGGCAAGCCCAAACCCGTGTCGCCCGACAAGGTTAAGTCGCGCACGAGCGCCTTCCTGCGCGGGCAGTTGGTCATCGGCATCCCTGAGAAGCGACGCAAGGGGCCGGGCAACATGCTGCGCATCGTCGGTGCCCGGCAGAACAACCTGACAGGCATCGACGTGGACTTCCCTCTCGGCACCTTCACCTGTGTCACCGGCGTGTCCGGCTCGGGTAAAAGCTCTCTCGTCGAAGAGATCCTCTATACCAGTCTCGCCGTCGCCCTCAATGGCGCCAGCCGTCAGGTCGGTGAATGTGACGAGATCGAGGGTCTCGAGCATGTGGACAAGGTCATCAACATCGATCAGACACCGATCGGTCATTCGCCTCGCAGTACACCTGCCACGGTGATGGGTGTCTTCGACCATATTCGCCAACTCTACGTCAAGCTCCCAGAGGCCCGGGTCCGCGGATTCACCCCCGGTCGATTCAGCTTCAACCGACCCGGCGGACGCTGTGAGGCGTGTGAAGGGCTGGGCGTCAAGTGTGTGGAAATGCACTTCCTGCCCGATGTATGGGTGCGATGTGACGCCTGTGATGGACGTCGCTACACAAGTGATGTACTGGGAGTGAAGTTCAAGGGATTCACGATCAGCGACGTCCTGGATATGACTGTCTCGAACGCGTTGCCCCTGTTCACCAATGTCACGGCGATCCAGACCAAGCTGCAGATCATGGACGATGTCGGATTGGGATACATGTCCCTCGGCCAGTCCTCAACCACCCTGTCAGGCGGTGAGGCGCAGCGTCTGAAACTGGCGGCGGAACTATCGCGACCCGGGACAGGGCGTACGGTGTATATCATGGATGAGCCCACGACAGGACTGCATTTTGCCGACATTCAGAAACTGTTGCAGGTCATGCAGCGTCTCGTCGAGGCGGGCAATACGCTTGTCGTCGTCGAACACAACCTCGATGTGATCAAAACCGCCGATCACGTGATCGACCTGGGTCCAGAGGGGGGTGCAGAGGGGGGTGAAATCGTCGTCGAGGGCACACCAGAGAAAATCGCCGCTCACAAGTCGTCTCACACGGGACGATTCCTGGCCGAGGTATTGCCCCGGCCGAGGGCTAAGAAGAAGCGCGCATGAACTTTATGGCGACTGATTCGTATACCCCTCAGGGCCACCGATGACGCAACGCGCAAGTGCCTCGATCACCGTTGACCCGCGTGCCTATTTCGGCTGCAGCTTCACGTGCCCCGAACGCACCGAGCCACTGAAGATCGACGGCAATCTGAAGGAATGGGGTGAAGCATGCCACATTCCCGACCTGGTCGGTCTCACAGCGGTCGATGCTTTCGGAGAAGTCTCGATGGCGTGGGGTGATGCGGGATTGTGGCTGGCCGTCGAAGTGAAAGGGAAATCTACCTTCAAGGTAGACCCACGAAACTTCTGGCAGGCCGACTGTTTTGAGATCTGGGTTGATACACGTGACGTGAAGGACACTCATAGGGCCAATCGTTACTGCCATCACTTCTTCTTCCTTCCTGGAGGCAGTGGGCGCGATGGAAAAGGGCCGATTGGTCGACAGACGACGATCGATCGTGCTCGTGAGCAATCGCCGCCGTGCCCCGAAGAAACGATCAAGGTGGGCCTGCGGCGCCTGAAGCGAAGCTACTCGATGGAGATCTTTCTGCCTGCGGAAGGGCTCAATGGGTATCGTCCACGAGAGTTCGACCGGATCGGCTTCAACTATGTCCTCCACGATGTCGACCATGGGGCGCAGTCCTGGTCGGTAGGCCGGACGCCTCCCTTTGACGCCGATCCGAGTCGCTGGGGTACTGCTGTCCTGGTCCCCTGACCGTGTCGACACCTTACACTGCCGGTGAGCGATCCAGCGTCCAGTGGGCCGCTTTCCGTAACTATATCGCTTCGTTAGATTTGGAGGTCTTGGCCTGATCGGTTTGCTGGTCTATCCCAACCGGTTTTCAACGGCCTCGTTGCCGTGTACCGGCCCTCGTTACCGCTATTCGGAAATATGCACTCACTTCTGACGCTCCACCGGGTCGTCGGCGCAGGGATCTTCCTCGTCACGCTCGGTCTCTACACAAAGACGATGGCACCCACGGTCTCCTTCTGGGACACGGGTGAATTCATCAGCTGTTCCTATATCCTCGGTGTGCCCCATCCTCCCGGCTCACCGCTGTATGTGTTGCTCGGTCGAATCTTTTCGCTGATTCCGATCGGCTCAGTCGCGTCACGGGTCATTTTCATGTCCGCCCTGTCGTCGGCCATCGCCGTCCTGTTCACCTACCTCAGCGCCGTGGTCCTCGCTCGTCGAGCCATGGGCGGCGAGGCGCTGCGGACCTTTGGCGACTCCCGTGACTGGGCAACCACCATGGGGGCCGCTGTGGCCGCCATGTGCCTGGCCACCTCCTACACCTTCTGGTTCAATGGGACCGAAGCCGAGGTATACGCCTATTCGTTGTTCTTCGTGTGTGGAGGCATGTGGTCGATCTTCTACTGGGAAGGCACGCGACACGGCACAGGAAATGATCGTTGGTTGTTCTTCATTGCCTACTTCTTCGGTCTGGGCGGTGGGCTTCACCTTCTCTGCCTGCTGACGATCCCTGCCCTGATCATCCTCGCCTGGTTTGGTGACAAGGACCTGCGGCGTCTGATCCTGGTCATGGCCGGGGCGGGGATTCAGGGACTGATCGTTCTGACCGCCTTCGCGGAGAATCCCGCGTCAGCGCGTCTCATCGCCCTGCTGGCAGCGGCGGCGGCGGCCATCTTCTACACCTACATCTGGAACAGTCACAGCCACTATCGGCAAACGCTACAGTATCTGGTAGGTGCCGGTCTGGCCGTTCTTGTTGCGCGCCTCGTCTTCGGCCCGGGAACACAGATGAAGGTGGTTGTCGCTCTCTGCGCAGCGGGCATCCTTTACCACCTGTTCAAGACCGATCGCCGAGCTCTGGGCCTGATGGTGGGCACGGTCATTCTCTTTGGTATTGGCTACTCGACCTATGTGGCTTTGTTGATCCGCTCGGGCCTCGATCCCGGGATCGACATGAACAATCCGGAGAATCTGACCAACTTCTTCGCCTTCCTGAATCGTGAGCAATACGGGACGGACAGTCAGTTGCTCGGCATGTTGACGGAGCGCTCTTCGCGCTCGTATCAACTCTGGCATCAGCAGATGAAGTATTTCTTCCAGCAGTGGCCCTTCCCCTTCCTTGAGCGGGACCACATCTTCCGCTGGGCAACAGAAGACGCCCCCCACGTGATCTCGATTTCGCTCGTGCCCATGGTCGCCGGACTCGGTGGACTGTTGTGGCACGGCAAGCGGGATTGGCGACGGTTCCTTGCAGTGCTCACCATGTTCGTCATCATGGGTCTGGGACTGTCCCTCTATCTGAACATGCCCGATCCACAGCCGCGCGAACGGCACTATGTCTTCGGCGGAATGTTCCTCGCGTGGACATTGTGGATGGGCCTGGGTTGGACGGCACTGGTCGACACGATACGCCGACAGTTCTCGCTGCCCACAAACGCCATCGCCGCGATCTCGGTCGTCGGTTTGCTGCTGCCCCTGGGCGTGGGCGCCAAGTTGTACCATGAGATGGATCGCACCGACGATTTCATCGCCTACGACTACGCCTACAACCTGCTTGAATCCTGTGATCGGAATTCCCTGCTCTTCACCAACGGCGACAACGACACCTTTCCCCTCTGGTACATGCAAGAGGTCGAAGGCATCCGCACCGACGTGCGGGTCGTCAATCTGAGCCTGCTCAACACGGGTTGGTATATCAAGCAACTGCGAGACCGCGAGCCCAAGGTCGCCATGTCGCGCCCCGGCCAACCGGAACTGACCGACATCTACATCGACTCGACCTTGTGCGACACACAACTGGTCGACCTTTACAAACGCGTATGGCGTGAACCGAAAACTCCATACGAGTACGAACAGATGGGCATCGACGTGCAGGTCAGTCCACAACCGGGCCATGACCTGCTGCGCATCCAGGACATCATGTCCATCGGCATCGTCTATTGGAACAACCGGGAACGACCGATTCACTTTGCCATCACCGTCGCCTCGGGGAACAGGGTCGGTCTCGATCCCTATCTCGAGATGCAGGGCATGACGATGAAACTCATGCCCGAGAAGGTATCTGGCCCGGGCAGCATTGAGGCCCTCTCGCACAATCTCTACGAGGTCTACCGATTCAGGTCGATCAACGATCCCGACGTATTCAAGGACGTGAATACGAGTCGTCTCTTGGGGAACTATCGCGCCTGTGTGATGACGCTTGCGGAAGCGTATAGAAACGAAGATCGCCTGGACGAACTCGCAGAGCTCCTCCGTTGGGCAGAGGAGACCGTCGACCTGGGATGGCAGGGCCTCTACAGCGCGTCCGAACACTATCGCACGGCAGGTCGTTCAGACCTTGCAGTCGAATTCCTGCATCAAGCCGGACTGGAGTTGGTGGAGGAGTATGGGAAACATCCATCCGCCACGTACGAGAACGGACTCGCTCTCGGCAGCATCCTGCTGAACAACCACCGTGCGATCGCTCAGGCAGAAGAGATTTACACCAAGACGATCGCTCTGGAACCCGCACGTTACGATGGCGTTCATGAATTGGCGGCCACGTTGCAGGCTGGCGGTCGTACTGAGGATGCGATGAAGGTAGTGATGGACTACATGGCCAGCTATGGTGAGGCCCCCGAAGCCGTGACGGATCAGCAGGTCTTGCTGAATGCACTTGAGAAAAGTGCGGCGCGCGCGGCGACGCTCGGCGACAGCACAGACGCCGGCACCAACGACGGTGGAGAGGCAGAGACCGGCGGGTCGTAATGCGCCTGACGGTCATCATCCCCCACTATCGCTCTCAGACTCTTGACGCCTGCTTGAGTTCGCTCGAGCAGCATACGGCGTCGGATGGGATCCACGTCATCGTCGTGGACGATGGCAATGAGGGGGAGGCACTTCAAGAGGCTCGGACAAAGCACCCTAGCGCCGAGGTTCTGCACAACACCCAGCGTCTCGGTTTCACCGGGTCCTGCAATGCAGGGCTGGCGGCGACATCGACGCCCTTCGCGCTGCTGCTCAATGACGACACAGAGGTGACCGAGGGGTGGCTGCCCCCCCTGTTGGCGGCGATGGACGCTGATCCGACCGTCGCCGTGTGTCAGCCGAAGCTCCGCTCCGCATCCCGGCCAACCTTCTTCGACTACAGCGGTGGCGCAGGTGGGTATATCGACAGCCTGGGGTTCACCTTCTGTCGTGGCCGATTGTTCGATGTCGTCGAGGAAGACGAAGGCCAATATGATGAGCAGGTACCTCTATTCTGGGTCTGCGGGTCGGCTATGCTCCTACGCATGGAGGCCGTACATCAGGTTGGACCTCTCGATCTCGACTACTTCATGCACTTCGAAGAGATTGACCTGTGCTGGCGACTCCGCCTGGCCGGCTGGCGGGCTCTGGCGGTGCCAAAGTCGACCATTTACCATCACGCCGCCCAGTCGCTACCACCTGATACCTTCCTCAAGGTTTATCTCAATCACCGCAACAATCTCGTGGCCCTGCTGAAGAATCTTCCCTTCCCCCGGCTTCTGTGGCTTGTGCCCGTGCGTGCGGCCCTCGACGTGCTGGCAAGTATCAGCTACGTAACCGGAGGACGGTGGCGTTCGACGGTGGCCCCTCTGGCCGGTTGGCTTTGGATTCTCGCCCACCCCGTTAACCTTTGGCGGCGGCGGCGCCAGAGTCAGCGATTGGTGCAGGCCAGCAGCCAACCTACAGAGGGGGTTTTCGGGGGAAGTGCTCTGTGGCACTTCTATGCCCGTCGTCGTCGAGCCGCCAGCGATTTAATGCCGGAGAGGCCGTGAACTCGCCCGAATCACCCCCGTCTCGAATTTCGGACATACTCAATCTGCTGCTGAAACTCATCGTCAGTGGTGGTCTGCTGGCATACCTTGTCATTCAAACAGACCTCAGCACCTTCACCGCCGCCGTCCGCGACGCAGACATTCGACTATTCGCCGTCGCCACAGGCTTCTTTGTGCTGAGCAACGCCCTTGGTGCCGGTCAGTGGTATCTGTTGCTTCGCGCACAGAATCTGGCTGTCAGTGTGGGCCAAGCTGTGGTGTTCTATTGGGTCGGCGTCTTCTTCAACAATGTGCTGCTGGGCAACGTCGGTGGCGACGCGTTGCGGATCTACGACATCCGACGCCTTACGGGCAGCAGCGGCGGTGGCGCCGCTGCGACCGTCATGGATCGCTTCATCGGCTTGTTTTCCACCTGTCTTCTCGCCCTGTCCGCCTGGGCTCTGATTGCCGAGGTCCGCTTCGTGGGCCTCATCACGGTGCTGGGCCCTGTGTGGCTTGCCCTGGCCATCGTTATGGCGGCCGGTCTAAGCCGGCGTTTTGGACGCAACCTGCAGAGACTTGCCGATCGGCTTCTTCCCGAACGGGGCGCAAGGATCTTTGCGGACATGCACGACAGCGTCTTTGTCTATCGTGAGAAGAAGCACCTGCTGGCCCTGGCGTGGGTGGTCTCTCTCGGAGTGCAATTCAGTCGCATCCTCGTCTATTTCACGGCCGGTCTGGCCGTCGGACTCGAGATGTCCACCTTGCCCTATTTCATCGGCTTCCAGCCTCTGGCGGCCGTCATTGCCTCCCTTCCCATCTCCATTGGTGGCTTGGGTGTTCGCGAGGGTGTCCTGGTCGAACTATTCGGCCGAGTGGGAATCATCGAATCTCAGGCATTCGCCTTGTCCCTTCTGGGTTATGCGGCGGGGATCGCTGCGAGTCTGTTCGGTGGGATCGCCTTCATCTTTCGACGAGTGCAACCCGCATCTGAAGGCGACTGATGAGCGTCAGACTCGGCTGTGAACGCCTGCTCCGTGAAGAGCTCGACCTGGTGCGAGGCCGGCGTGTCGGCCTGATCACGAATCACTCGGGCATCGACAGTCAGTTGCGAGCGACGGCTGACAATCTGCATGCCCACGCCGACATCGATCTGCGTTTTCTCCTCGGGCCCGAGCACGGGATCCGTGGTGATGCCGAGGACGGCGTGCGCGTCGAAGATGGCGTCGATACGCAGACGCAGGTTCCTGCAGTCTCGCTCTACGGAAAGCGCCGGCAGCCTTCGCCCGACGAGTTGGGACAGATCGAGGTTCTGCTGTTCGACATTCAGGATGTAGGCGTACGCTTCTACACGTATCTGTATACGATGAGCCTGGGGATGGAAGCGTGCGCGGCGGCGGGGGTGCCCTTTGTGGTCCTCGATCGTCCCAACCCGATCGGCGGACTCATGGTAGAGGGCAATCTCCTTGAATCCGCGTTCGCCTCCTTTGTTGGCCTCTATCCCATTCCGATCCGGTATGGTTTGACCATCGGCGAACTCGCCCATCTGTTCAACGTTGAATTTGAAATCGGGGCCGATCTCCACGTCGTCAATCTCGATGGCTGGAACCGATCGATGCGTTGGCACGACACGGGACTCCCGTGGGTTGCACCCTCGCCGAATATGCCGAGCCTCGAGACAGCAGCGGTGTATCCGGGGATGTGTTTCTTCGAAGGCACGAATGTCTCTGAAGGAAGAGGCACGACACGCCCCTTCGAGCAGGTGGGCGCTCCCTTCGTCGATGGTTTTGCCGTGGCCGAAGCCCTTGAGGCACGGCAGATCCCCGGTGCCGGGTGGCGCCCGGTGAGCTTTCGCCCAGCCTTCAGCAAACACATTGATCACGTGTGTCGGGGCGTGCAACTGCACGTGATGGACGAGGAGGCCTTCGAACCGGTCCGTGCCGGTTTCGAAGCGCTGTCGACGATTCGCCGGCTGAGTTCGGACTTCGAGTGGCGCGCCAATCACGAGGGGATTCACAACTTCGACAAACTCGCCGGGTCGGATCGTGTTCGCCAAGCCATCGACGACGGAATCGATGTCGTAGATCTGATGGAGGAATGGGCGAGAGAACGTCGCCCCTTTGAAGACATCCGTCAGCGCTACCTGCGCTACGACTAAATTACCCTCCTCAGTCGAAAAAACCACCCACTTCGTCAGCCGTTGCCTCGCGCACCACCGACTCATCGAGGCGCACTCCGAGACCAGCCTCACGCGGCACGTTGATGCGGCCATTCTGGATCAGGTCTCGCTCCACGGTCATCGAGTTCCATAGCTCATTGTCGAGATGGTGGAACTCCAACACATGGAAATTCGGCATCGCCGCGCAGGCATGGCACGAGGCGATTGTGCCGATGGGGCCGCAGATATTGTGCGGCGCCACGGGGATGTAATAGGTGTCTGCGAGATCTGCGATCCGGCGACCTTCCGACAGACCGCCTGCCTTGGCCAGGTCGGGGGAGATGATGTCTGCGGCCTGGTGTTCCACCAGTTCACGAAAACCGTGGCGCGTATAGAGATTCTCACCCGTGCAGATGGGGGTGCGTGTCGCGGTCTTCACCTCACGGAGAGCGGCCACGTTCTCCGGTGGAATCGGATCTTCCAGCCACAGTAGATCAAGGGCCTCGAACGCGTACGCCACCTTAAGAATATCTGCGGGCGCATAGCGCCAATGTGCATCGATGGCCAGATCTGTATCGGGATGAAGTGACTCACGAATGGCAGTGACAACGTCGATGAAGAATGCGACATCGGCATTTCGAATGGTCCGATTGTAGCGATCACGTTGTGTCGGTCGCGGATCGATATCGAACTTCAATGCGTCAAAGCCGCGTGCTTCTACGTGCTTTGCCTTTTCCGCCCACGAAGCGGGATCATCTGCGTCTTCGCCTTCGTTGCAGTCATTGTAGACGCGAATCTGGTCGCGGAAGGAGCCGCCGAGCAATTGCCAGATCGGAACATTCATCGCTTGCCCGGCGATATCCCATAGAGCCGTCTCAATCCCACTGATGGCGCTCATCACAGCGCCCTGGTAGAAGCCACTGGCAGACATGGAATTCTTCATGTCGCGAAACAGTTTGTCCACATTGCGCGGATCCTGTCCGATCAGGGCACGTTCAGTGAGACGGGGATCGATGACAATGTTGTGCACACCCGCGCCGTGATAGGCCTCGCCGATGCCGGTGAACCCCGCATCGGTACGCACCTTGACCAATACCCAGGGCCAGGGCTTCAGCAATACGGCTGCAACGCTGGTGATCTTCATCTGGATCTCGCCCGTGTTATCGCTGGTTGGCTTTGCCCGTGGACGGGCCATTGGGAGGAGCGGCGTAGGAACGGATCACGAGTTCTGTAGGAACACGGATCTCGGCGCGCTCCGCCCTGCTGGAGTCGTATGCGAGCAGCACCTCGATGGCGCGTGTCGCCCGGCTGGCCAGATCCACGCGAGCTGTCGTCAGGCCGAGTCGTTCGACCAGATGCAGATCCACATCGTCGAATCCGGTCAGTGCACAGATCTCCAGGAATGTTGACACCGAGTTCACCTGCAATGCGCGCCACGTCGGCGGCGGCGCTGTCGGAGACGGTGACGATCCCTGTTGGAGGGTCTGGTGCCTGCAGCAGATGGCGGATGTATTCCTCGTAGGTGACTTGGTTGACCTCGGCAACCGTTTCGCTCACCCCCGCGTCAGTGAGGGCCTGTTGAAAACCCGCGTATCGCTCGCGGAGGGTGCTCAGGCCCTCCATTCGACGCGGACTGGCCGGATAATGGTCGGATTCGTGATCGCCGATGAAGGAGAGACGGTGATGGCCCAGGTCCAACAGATGCTGCGTCAATACTCGGGCACCCGATTGATTGTCTGAGGTGACAAAACCGAGGGATGGGAAACCTTCGGCGTAGTTGTCCAACTGGATACAGGGCATGACGCTCTGACTCATCGACTCGAGCACCTGATTCGTCTGTTGGCCCATCAGCACCCCACCCACTCCTCCGCGGCGCAGGAGCACATCTGCAATTCCATCTCCTGGCTGATGT
>Ga0187827_10002661_pt1 | contig 24078 bp, 23 predicted proteins | sample ETNtaG_39_FD_167969 | JGI IMG/M metagenome (GOLD analysis project Ga0187827, IMG submission 167969) | Marine microbial and viral communities from oxygen minimum zone, Eastern Pacific Ocean - ETNP2014_SV_150_PacBio MetaG (Illumina Assembly) | ecosystem: Environmental > Aquatic > Marine > Hypoxic... | reverse complement strand
ATTCGACGTGGCGTGCCGAGCACGTGTTGATCTCAGACGCCGACCGAACCCGAATCGCCGACCTGGCCTCCGGGCTGTCGAAGCGGCCCTCGTTCACGCTCATCACCGAGGTCGGCCCCGACACCGACCCCGGAATGCTCAAGGAGACCCTCGAGTCGGTGGCGGCCCAGCTGTGGCCCGAGTGGGTGCTCTACCTGGCAACCCAGCTGGCCGACGAGACCGACCTGAGCGAGGTCCTCACTGGGGTGGTTGCCGGCGTGGGCGATGCCCGTGTGCGCATTACCGGGCCCGAGCCGGCTGTGCTGGGCGACTGGGCGGCGTGGATACCGGTGGGCGACCTGGTGCACGAGGCGTGCCTGTTCTCCCTGGCACATGCCATCTCTCTGGGTGACACCACGGCTGTCGCCTACACAGACAACGACCACGTGGACGCCAGGGGGCGCTTCTCACTCCCCCACGCCAAGCCGGGCTGGAACCCGGACCTGCTCATGGGCCAGGACTACCTGAGTGGCCTCGTGGCCTACCGGCAAGACGTGGCCGCCGGGGCACCGGGCCCCGAAACACCCCACGAGCGAACCCTGCGCTCCACGGAAGGCCTCACGGCCGCCCAGGTACTCCACGTTCCCCACATGCTCTACAGCGCCCGCATCGGCCCCGGGAGCCTCGGCTGGACCGAGGGCACCCACGTCACGTGGCCGGTTCCCGACCCACCACCCAGGGTGTCGGTGCTGATACCGACCCGTGACCAGGGTCGCCTGCTGGAGAAGTGTGTTGGGTCACTGATCGGCGACAGCGCCACTACGGAGTACCCGAACCTGGAACTGGTGCTGGTCGACCACGAGTCCACCGAACCGCGTGCCCGTGCCGTGATCGACGCTCTGGCCGCCGACCCGGCCCACACGGTCGTCACCTACTCGGGAGCCTTCAACTTCGCCGCCATGGGCAACCGGGCCGCAGAGGCCGCCACCGGCGATGTGTTCGTGCTCCTCAACAACGACACCGAGGCGTCCAGCCCCGGCTGGCTGACAGAGATGGTCGGGCAGCTCTCACGCCCCGAGGTGGGCGTGGTGGGGGCACTACTGCTCTTCAGCGACGACACCATCCAGCATGCCGGCGTGCACCCGGGTGTGGGTGGCCTGATGGGCCACGGCCACAAGCACCGTCGTGGCGACGACCCCGGCTACTTCGGGCGCCTCACGGTTGCCCACGATGTGGCTGCGGTCACCGGCGCCTGCCTGGGCGTCACCCGGGCCAACTGGGAGAGCCTGGGCGGGCTCGACGAGGAGCACCTTGCGGTGGCCTACAACGACATCGATCTTTGCCTGCGTGCCCGCGCTGTGGACCTGCGGGTGGTGTTCACGCCGCACGCCGTGTTGCACCACCACGAGTCGGTCTCGCGTGGGTTTGACGACGACCCTGCCCGCAACGAGCGCCTGGCTGGCGAGGTGGCGGTGATGCGTGAACGCTGGGGCGACCTGCTGGACGTGGACCCGGCCTACAGTCCCAACCTGACGCTCACGGGCAGGGACTTCACCCTGACCGAGCACCCGAGGGTGGAACCGGTGTGGGGTGTGGAGGCCGCAATCGGAAACTAGAGGCGGTCGACGTTGTCTCCCGAGAACCTGCCACTGGTATCGAGGATGCAACTAGCCGACCCAAGGTCAGCTGAATCAAGGAACTCGTCGTGGGCCTGGAGCAACACAACGAGGTCGGCTGTCTTGGCCACTTCGGCAAGGTCCACAATTCGCGGAACTTCCTCGCCGGCGACAACAAAACTGTCAACATGGGAGTCGACGAATGCCACCCTGGCACCCATCGCCCGCAGATGTGCCACGAGCGGCTTTGCCGGGGTCTCCCGCTGATCGCTCACATTCGCCTTGTAGGTGACACCTACCAGCACGATGTGTGAGCCGTTCATCGGCTTCTTCAGCCTGTTAAGCGCGTCCTGCGCTCGCCGGGCCACGTAGGCAGGCATGCGCTCCGAGACCTCCTGTGCCAACTCAACGAAGCGGAGCCGGTAACCAACCCTCTTCGCTACCCACGACAGGTAGTTGGGGTCGATGGGAATGCAGTGACCGCCAATACCTGGACCTGGCCTGAAGGCCTGGAATCCGAATGGCTTGGTCTCGGCAGCGTCGATCGACGCCCACAGGTCGATACCAACCTCGTGGCAGAACACCGCCATCTCGTTGATGAGCGCAATATTGATATGTCGGTAAGTGTTCTCAAGCAACTTGGCGAACTCGGCCTCCCGCAGCCCAACCGTCGGTACCACGGTGTCGACAATACGTTCGTAAAACGCAACAGCCCGGTCGGCGCATGCCTGAGTGAGGCCACCGACGATCTTGGGAGTATTCCGAAGACCCCAGACCGGGTTTCCGGGGTCAATCCGTTCGGGTGAATAGGCAAGGTTGAAGTCAGATCCGGCTTTGAGCCCGCTACCCGCCTCAAGTATCGGGCCCAACAAGTCCTCCGTGGTCCCCGGATACGTGGTTGACTCCAAGACGACAAGTGAACCTGGTTGCAGATACGTAGATACGGCGATGCCCGCTGCCTCTACAGCCCTTAGGTCGGGGGTTTTGTCATAGTCGAGAGGGGTTGGTACGCAAATGACGATGAAATCGGCATCGCGGATGCAGGCCGAGTCGGTAGTTGCTGTGAAGCCACCAGCCAGCATTTCAACAACTGCTTGTGAGTCAATGTCGTCAATATGAGAGACGCCATCTGAGAGACCTGCGACAACTGCCTCATCAACGTCCAGTCCCGTGACGACCAGCCCACGTTCAATCGCGGTCCGAGCAAGTGGCAAACCCACGTAACCGAGTCCGATTACAACTAGTGACTCAACCACTCGCAATACTCACAATCAGATTAGAGCAACAGGCCAAGAGAACCGACCAAAGAAACAGCGACAATCACGACTAGTCAATCCCGTATCAGGTTAGAGGCTGCTGAGCACACTCTTGCAATTTGACCAACAACTTACGCGGAGTCAGGCCTGACCACACATTGCCCAGCTACAAGAATATCTACGGCGCCATCTCGAAGACTCCCGACAGCATCCTGTGGCGACAGAACGATCGGTTCCTCATGGTGGTTGAAACTCGTATTAATGATTGCCGGATTTCCAGTCAATTCCGCGTATGCACTAATGACATCAAAGTACCGCGGGTTGTGATCTCTAATCACAACCTGTGGCCGAGCCGTTCCGTCCACGTGCACCACCGCCGGGCATCGCTCGGACAAATATGGCGTACAATCATAACACATGGTCATAAATTGGCTTGATGCATGATCCTGATGCCAGCCTACGAAGCAGTCAGCCGCCCGGTCCGCCGTCGTCGCTGGCGCAAACGGCATGTACTCAGTACGTTCGAGGCGCCGATTCAACGAATCGTTTATGGCCTTATCCGTTGCCGCTGCAAGAATCGACCTAGCGCCGAGTGCTCGTGGACCGACCTCCATCGCTCCCTGGAACCAACCGACCACTTTTCCATGGGCTAAAAGGTCAGCAACCACGCCAGCGATAGCACCCTCTTCTAGCCGCTCGTAATAGAGTCCATGCTCAGAGACGACCGCTTCGATCTCAGAATCAGTAAAGAACGGACCGTAGTAGGCGGTCGGCATTGACACACGTCCGCCAGTTGCCTCCAGTTCCACCGCCATGGCTCCGCCAAGGGCCAACCCACCGTCTCCCATGTGTGGGAATACGTAAACGTCGGCCACTTGGTCGAGGCGCGATAGTTCGTAGTTCAACTTCACGTTGCCCATACAGCCGCCAGCCAGGCACAAGTCCGTCGAATCAATCCCCAGGCGCTCAATTCCATTTTGGAGAAAGCCGACAAGGCTCTCTTCAATAAGAGCCTGAACGGCGTGGGCAACATCTTCCCGCCTGTAGCAGTCAAGGGCCTGTCGGAGATCCGGCAAGTCAGCCGTGGCAAAGGGAGAATAGGACCGCCCAATACAAGATGTCAGACGGCCCATCGTCTCACTAAACCCGAAGCCCTCAGCAAGAAGATCATACGCACCTGAGTGCTGTCCATGAGCCGCCAACCCGGTTACCTTTCCCTCGTGCCTATCAGGGACAAATCCCAGATAGGAGGTGATGAAGCCATATAGCGCACCCGGGCTTACGAGCTCAGTTGCCATGTCCACCAACTGGAGGCCTTGTCCGGTCGCCCTCCACAAGGTGACCGAGCGTCCGTCACCTCGACCGTCCGCAGTAAGCACAAGTGCATCATCAAAACCCGAAGGGCTCCACGCCGACACGGCATGCGAATAGTGGTGATCAAAAAACCTAATCCGGTCCCTACCGATTCCCAGCTGAGAGACTCCCTTCAGGAATTCGCCTCGGTGCTCTTGGTCCCTTCGCTTAGACACACTGAGTCGCTCATCTATCATGCTGGCTGTGAGAACCGGATCCGCAGCACGGACCACCTGATCATCCACATCTTCTGCGAGTCGCGGTGCAGTCTCTGCGGTGTCCACACCCTTCCAACACCCAGTTGCAACAAGATCAATGTCGGCGGCACAAATCCCAGCCGCCTCAAGTACAAAGTCGATAGCCCGCTCAGGAAAACATCGATCCAGTTTAACTCTTGAGAATCTCTCCTCATTTGCGGCAGCCAGAATCTCGCCATCAACGACTAAGGCAGCCCCAGCATCCCATGCGTTAGAGATTCCAAGAATCTTCATTTGTCGACATTCGATAGCAGTACAGCGCGACATGCCGCCAAATGAGCCTCCGCCATTCTTTCCGGACTGAAGCGCTCAGGGACCTGATGCCGAACTGACATTGCATAAGAACGCTGGTTGGCTAGATCATCTAGCACCTGCTCCACCTTGAGAGCCAACGCAAGCGAATCGCCAACCGGGGACACTTCGTAAAATTGTTGCACGACCTCGCGACTCCCTCCTGCAGCTGTAGCCACTAACGGAAGACCCGCTGCAAGTACCTCCATTAGAACAAGAGGGTGAGCCTCATCTGCAGCCGAATGTACAAATACATCAGCTGCGTGCATCCACCGCTCTACGTCCGGCTGCCAGCCCATCCATCGAACCCGGTTAGAAATACCCAACTCGGTACACAAATCAACAAGTTCACTGGCGACTGCAGCCGAGCCAGTTCCGAGCACTGCAAGTTCAACATCGCTGCCCCGCTCCACGAGTCTAGCTACGCACCTGAGCAGAGTGGGATAGTCCTTCTGCCAATCCAACCGACCCACTGCAAGGAGCAAATGCTCTGCACCTCGTGAGACACAACCGCTCTCAGGTTCTGCAACAAGGAACCTGCTGAAATCCAGTCCATTCAGTGCAACATGACACCTGTCTGGATCCAAACCCTCGGTGATACATGTATCACGAACGGCGAAGGATACCGCCACGACCCCGTCCACCTTGGCGTTCACAAGGCGATCACCCCATCGACCAAGCACACTGTCCTGAAGATAGTGATTCAGGTTGTGGTGGCGCACGGCAACTAGGCCAGGTCGTACTGGCATACTCATTGCCAATACAGCTGCAGCGACAGAAGGTCGAAAAGTATGGACCTCAACAACATCAGGCGTCAGCGACTTGATCACCCGTCGAATTGAGTTCGCCATTGACAGAGCTGAGCCCATCTCGCCAAGTTCCCGAAACGGGATTCCACGTTCGGAACAATCATTCCCCAGTTCAGTGGGACCTGATCCGAACGCAGCAACAGAAAAATCGCCATCCACGCCATCAAGCATGCCGATCAGCAGTGGATTGGACGAAGCCGCAGGAACGACATGAAGAACCGAGAGCCTCAATGTTCTCACCGCTCCAGATCGTAATAACTAGTACTGGCCAACTCGCTTGAAGGCAACCTTCGCATCCAATCGCTTCAATCTGTCCTACCAGAGCAATCAGATACACCCGAACCAACGAATCAGACCCTGCGTCCCCCAAGATACAAGTTCCCACCATGCCGTGCCAACTGGAAGCGCCCACAGCACTGATCCAAGTATTTGGCGACAATCGCGCAGACCAAGACAGAAACTGAAGCCGGCACGTGATCACACCGATACTACCGAGCACAGGCAACTAGAACCTGCCAACTACCGAAGGCCAATAATTGCCTCGGGACAAGGTATTGTCATACTCTGGACACGGGGAGGTAGGGCCCTTCGCACTCGACACTCTCCGGTCTGCTGAGTGCAGCGAGGTTCATTATTCGATCGAAACCAATCTCCTCAAGTGATCTTCATACGACCAATAGCCCAAAGCCGCTATTCCCAGTGAAGGATGCTAGACAGATTTCAAGCCACCACTACCCAGGTGCACCAGTACGGGTTACCTATACACGAAATTAGAAACTAATTAAGAGGGTGACCTCAATGACAGACATGGAATCGCCAACCAGATCCTCATTCACTTCCCTCCTAGACAGGATTCGCAAGACTCCCGCAATAAACGTCCCGGCAACAGTGCTTGCCAGGCAATTCATTCCTCAAGGAGTACTCAGACATTGGTTTGTTAAGCACCTCCCTCGCCACGGAAAGGTAAGCATTCGCCTACCACACGACACAAGTCGAAGACAGGTCATAATGCTCTCAGGATCCGACTGGATCACAAGCCGACTTTGGTGGGATGGTGGACTTGGATTTGAGCCCGAAGTAGGAAAGTACTTTGCTTCCCTGGCCAAGAGGGCACGCTGCATTCTCGACATTGGAGCCTTTTCTGGATGGTACACACTCTGGTCAAGCGTAATAAGTCCTTCTGCAAAGGTCTTCGCACTTGAACCACATCCCGAGGTCGCCGACCTATTACAGCGTAACCTCGCCCTAAACAACGTACACAACGTAACCTACTTTCCATATGCTGCAGCTGAAACTGACGGATTTGCAGACTTTCACATTGGCGCTCCTGGCCTTCCGTCATCATCAAGTCTGGAGAGCGCATGGAAAGGGCTCGATCGAACAATAACAGTTGCTACTCGGTCCATTGATAGCCTTATCGCTTCGCAGGGCTACCCCAATGTTGACCTAGTCAAGATCGATATTGAAGGCTCTGAACGTCTGGCACTCAAAGGTATGACTCAAACCCTCTTGCGATGCTACCCTGCCATAATAGTAGAAGTATTACCTGCATACCGAGCCCAGTTTCTTGAAGTTCTTGAACTGCTAACTGAAATCGGATATGCATTCTTTGAGTGTACGCCAGAATCACTCTTACCAATCGACGCTAATGGTGACGGTCTGCTGACTGCCGATTCGGTGAATTTTCTTGCACTACACAAGACTCAACCGCACATAAGCAACTTTCGTTTACCCTCAACCTAGAAGTCGTATTTGCACATAACGCTCTCTGCGAATCCAGCCATTGAGGAGACAGGTCTCTATGCGTAGCGCCATCGTAGCCAAATCTTTCAGCAATATCCCTGAGTTGTTAGTGCCGAGTATCTTTGAATATCTGCATCACAGAAGCAGATCGAACAAGCAACGTGGAAAATAACCGGCAAGAGACCTATTTCATAGGAGATTTTGATCTTCCCAAGGACAGGTTAGCCACAGACAAGTAGTAAATAGGCAAAACACCCTGATGTCAAAGGCACGCCAAGAGATTCGCACATAGTGCACATTTATCACCGATTCATTGGAGCCCGACTTAAGCGTACACAAGTATAGACTTTCGGTGACCTGGGCTGGAAGCCCCGTTCGACACTTCCAAGCGTCCATGACGCCCCAGCAAACGGACAATTAGCTCCCTACCTTCTGCGTTCTCGAGAACGAGATTAGCTATTCAAGGGGAGCAGCTTTGAGGAAAGGGACATCCTCAGAACATCTTAACACTCTCTCAACCAACGGTATCAATGAACAGTTAGATGAGTAGGTTGCGTACGGAGAGTCCGTATCGCACAGTTTAAGAAACAGATCTCTCGTTCCCAATATAGGACCCATGTTACGAATCGAGTGTATTTCAATATCCGACTCCAGTCTCCTCTTAGCATCAAGATATCGATCTGGAGTTTCTGTATTTAGGAACAGATGGATTGGATGAAAATTGTAGATATCGAAGCCTGCTGGTCCCAGAGTCACCTCTGAATCGCCAAACGACCTATCTGAATCAAAATGATAGTCATCTTCCCAGTTGAAGGGAACTCGAACCAAGCCAGATGGTCTGCGATATGGCAACGGCAAGCCTTGATAGGGAATAAACTGGGTCAGATCATAGTTGAGTCCACACTCCGAATACACGTCCAGAATCTTTGTAGATTCAACTAGGCAATGTGCTCTGACACATTTCGCATTTGGGAACAATTCCTGAAGTCTCTCAACCACTGCTCTGGGCTCTACATTGTCATCAGGTGACACTCCGTTAAAGTTTGGATGTATACCAAGCTCATATTTTCCTTCATCAATACCCATCAACACTTCAGTGCTGTGTGTAGCCAGGAGTGTAACTCTCACATCACATTGTTCAAACAACTCCAAAGCATCAGCCAATACATAGTCGGGGGCCCAGTCGATATCCGAAGTAATTACAAACTCACGGCCAACTGGATCTGCAGGAGTGGAACAGCTGTCAATTTCAATATTCATTAACTATGGAACCTCTATCGCTTTGATACTTACAACCAAATAGCACACCAGCATATATAGACGCAACTCTTATCAGGAAGGCCGCAACACACTCTACTGGAGCCGAAGCAGGTATCCTCATCCAGGAGTGGGTGTCAAATATGCACCTAATTTCATCTCTATCGCGCTGATCTCTGTTCAACACTTCTTTGCCAATACCTCGTATACACTTTCGAAGCCATACTTCTTAGTATCAAAGAAGCTAAGTGATCCATGCGATTCACGCGGTACGGAGACACCCAGGCAGCCGTCACCAGCTATCCCCTCAATCCTCGTACCGGATTCTTGAAGTTGCCTACAAAGCCTTCGTGATGAAATGACTGACTGGTAGCCTTCTACGTTCGAAAAACCAAACCACGAGGTATAAGACATACCAATTGCCCTCAGAGCCATCCTTTTCAAGGATGTTGCTCGTCCTCCATCTGGGTCTCTTGCGGAAATAAGATTATATAGATACCAACCAATCGCATTGGTGTTGATATATATAGATCCACCACTCTTTGTTACTCTAACAAGCTCAGCAACTGACTTGCGCCAATCACCAAAATATATGGCGCTATAGCAAAATACCAAATCAAACGAACTGTCAGGAAATGGAATGCATTCCAATCTACCTACAACTTCTTGAATTGAGCCGCGCCCTAGTGCCAACTTTAACCGTCTAAGTAGTTCAATACGCTCAGGATCAAGATCTAGAGACACTACGTGACGATTTGTTTCCGCAAGAGCTAATGACCACTGGCCATACCCACATCCAGCATCAAGGACTCTATCATTTCCTGTTAGTCCTAAACGTCGGTTTCGTTCCAGATAGATGCCGTGGGGTGTTTCAAATACCCGATGGAAGAACGAGTAATCTGAAACCGATACGAATCGTTCCACAATACCAACGGCCTTGACTGCATTAGACACGTCGGAGTCAGTCAATCTCATTATAATTTGACCCTAATTTCTATAATACAGAAAACTGGATCTGCGAGAAGATATGCACATGATTGTTACGAACCGTGCCTCCTGGAGCGGTCTGATAACACGTTCTCTGACGTTCGGTCAAGTGTCGAATCCGTTTGCAACTAGCAAGGCAAGGCATCTTTGCGCAACCCTTTCTCGATCATAGTTGTCTATCATCCACTTTCGGGAGGCTTGGCCAATGCTCTCTCGTTGAAGTGGTGCAGCGAGCATCACAATCGCCTCCTCAATTTCTTCTATAGTCGATGCTTGTACGAATGGATTACCCTCTGAAGAGATTGCTTCCATTGCGTGTGGCTCTAGGTTAGTTATTACAGGTTTACCACATGCCGCACCTTCAAGGCTCACCAGTGCAGTCCAACCGGCAAACCCGGATACAACAATGTCAGACGCGTTGTACTGCTTCGGCATTTCTGCCCATGTAAATCCAGCCCGGTCATCGGGTTCTAGCCAACTGACTCGATTTCCCACCCCAAGCTCGGCCAGGATGCGGCGAGCTTCTTCCTGCTCCCACGAGCTTTCTCGCTCGATCAATACTAACCACGCGTCTACGCCTCGCCCAACTGCTCTAGCAAATCCCTCAAATAGTAGGTCATTCATCATGGAACCACCGGATTCGACAAGACACCGCCTTCGATTAAAAAGTATTCGATTTGGGTGGAATATCGTAAGACGATTAGATGTAGGATCATTTGCTGGAGTTCTATATACGGGTGAGAACAGCTCGGTATCGATGGCTTGGGGAAGAAAGGTATCAAAGGACATACCCAATCGCTTCGCAGCGAGTAGCCATGGAGAAAATGGACCACTAGGCCAAACGTCGTTAGCGGATCTCAGAGCTTTACGCATACGAACCGCAATTACGAAGCCGAAAAGATCTCGCGGCCCCCGCGGTCTCGCTGACCAGGAGCGAAATGGGAACGGCAACTGGGTGACATCAGTCCCGCTAGGAATTATGAAGTAGGGAATTCCTGCACTACGTGCGAATATGGGTCCTAGGTCTGTTACAAGAGCTACGTCAAAATTCTTGAACACACTAGACAACTTGGTACTATTTGGAAACACAATGCCTTGCCACGTGACCCATGGCTCTATGTGAACGAAGTCTGTGTCATCTAGAAACTCTTGATCCTTGAGGCAATGAGGAATCGTTCTAGAATCGAGAAACAACATTACTTCGACTCCTGGTAGAGCTCTCAGTCCAACGGCTAGTTGGTACATAAAATGTCCGAATAGAGCAATTTTCACAGGTGTACCTCTCTACTTTAGGAGAATCTCGAGGGTCCAATTAGGAGGATCGTTGTAGTTCTTCAGAAGCTGATTTGAGTAATAGCTTTGAATAATAACCCGAAGGTGCGATATTCCGATCTCAATTAGGCCGACTGCTGGCAACTCCTTCCTACCGGCTCACGTTTCAGCAAACCTGTTTTCGTTTGAGAGCAACGCTGTCGGGAGGGCTCTTTAAGTGAAGACTGCTACACCTATCTGCTCAGTGAACTGGGTGCCTGAAGGGCTGAGATTAGCGTCTCAACCACCCGCTCCTTCTGGGACATTCGCATTCTGGGAATCAATGGAAGAGTTAGAGTTTGGCTAGCGTAGCGAGTCGAGTTTGGCATATTCCCGGCATCCAATCGCTGAGCTAAGAACGCCGGATGCTGATGGCAAGCGTACGTGCCGATGGTTGTCTCAATGTCCTTCTCTGCCATCCGGCTGATTACCTTGTCCCGATCAATATGGTTCTCGAGGACCACGACATAAGACTGGAACGACCAGGTTGCATCCTCTGTTGGCATGGGGAGCACCACACCTGAGACGTTTGAAAGCGCCTCGTTATACCAGCTGGCGTTCGATCGTCGGTCATTGAGCATTTGATCAAGACGCTTCATTTGTGCAAGACCACACGCAGCCTGGATCTCAGTCATTCGATAGTTGAAGCCGGGTTCAGCAAACTCCATTTTCTGATCTTCAGTTCTACGAGAACCATGGTTCCTCAACAGTCTCGCACGATCTGCCACGGAGCTATCATTGGTTGTAATCATCCCGCCCTCGCCGCAGGTCACAATCTTGCGCGGATGGAAGCTGAAACACCCCAAATCGCCATGTGCACCACACTCTCGGCCAGCACGGGCAGCTCCCAACGAGCATGCAGCATCAACAATAAGGCTGATGCCTGCCTCAACCGCGAGTTGCTCAAGTACAACATGATCTGCTGGCTGTCCAAATGGGTCAATTGGAATAATCGCGCGAGTTTGAGTACTTACTAGAGCTCGTGCTTTCTCCGGGTCCATCGCGAAGTCGTTTGTACCCGAGTCGACAAGAATAGGAGTAGCGCCAGATTGGATCACAGCGTTTGCCGTGGCCGGAAACGTGAAATTCGGGATCAACACCTCATCTCTAGGGCCCACGCCTTGTGCTACCAGAGCCAAGTGAAGTGCCGCCGTAGCTGAGGTCGTTGCCACTGCGTGGCTGACTCCTACCCGATCTGCAACGGATCTCTCGAAGTCAAGCAGATATGGACCAGATGTAAGAATGCCCGTTGACAGAATTTGCTCAATATCACTCTTGACGTCACCGAACTCCAGATCCGGGATGACCAATGGAATGTGTCCGTTCACGTTAAATTAGCAGTACCGGCCAGCACCGCTTGGATCCTCCAGGCCAGATCAAGTGCTCTAAGTGCTCCACGGCCATCAACCTCGCACTCATGTAGACCAGAGACCGCACCCAGAAAATGCTGGAGTTCTGCAAGCAGCGGCTCAGCCCGACGGACAAACACCCTTCTCGTGTCTACGTCAAGAACATAGCGCCCTTCTAAAACATCAGTGCCGTCGATCCGACCTTGCCGAAATACCAACAGTTCTTGATTTGGGTAGTCGACAGTAAGGAATCGATCCTTCGTCGTTACTTCAAGTTGTCTAATCTGGTTCTGGGTAATCCGACTAGCGGTCAGGGAGGCCATCCTTCCGTCCAAGAAGGAAAGCAACGCCGTCACGTGGTCGGGGCCGTTCGGCCCCGACACATCGCATGCAGCGACGTGGGCAACCCTAGAGCCCATTAGGTAGAGCACAATGTCAATATCGTGCACCATGAGATCCAAAACCACATCAGTGTCGGTCACGCGCTCACTAACTGCACTCATTCGTCGCGAGTTGGAAACCAGTACCGGCTCATCTTCAAGGAGGGCTTTGAGTTGACGAACAGCCGGATTGAACCGCTCAATATGGCCCACCTGGAGCACAACCCGCTCCGATTCCGCAGTGTTGATAAGCAACTCTGTCTGGTGACGATCGAGGGCAAGCGGCTTTTCGATAAGACAATGGATGCCCCGCTTCATTAGTGCGCAGCCGACATCAGAATGTGAGGCCGAGGGAACAGCCACGACAGCAGCATCCACGTGTGGCATATCTGAGATCGAGTAATAGGCCTGACACTCGAACGTTGATGCCACCTCCCGGCACCTACCAGAATCGCTGTCTAGAACTGCAACTAGGTCAACATCTTTCATCGACGCTAAACAGCGTGCGTGGTTCCTTCCCATTTCACCTACACCAACGACTGCAACCGATAGCGATCGTTGCTTTGGAGATCTATTCACAACTCACCCCGCTGGTTCAGATCGTTCTTGTTCTTCAACTGGCGAACAACTCTTGCCGGGCTACCAACAACAAGTGTTGCTGCCGGGACATTATTTACAACAACTGAACCAGCACCTACGACTGAATATTCGCCGATGGTCACACCACAAACGATGGTGGAGTTCGCTCCGATTGATACGCCCCGTTCAACGAACGTGGGCACAACCAACCATTCACCAACAGCACTGGGATGCAGATCGTTAGTAAATGTGACTGACGGTCCAATAAAGACTTCTTCTCCGATCGTAACTCCGTCATAAATATTCACGCTGTTCTGGATCTTGCATCGCTCTCCTATAACTACTCCGCGGTCTATATAGCAGTGCTGACCAATCGAAGTACCTGAACCTATTCGGGCCAACTCCCGTACCTTCGTCCAGTTCCAGATGTAGGAGCCCTCACCAACAACGGCAGCAACGGAAACCTCAGCTGATGGATCGATAAAGGCTGGTGTCATTGTCCCACCAGAGCTGACCGTAGTGCCGAAATGATCCGATCCTGAACCGGCTCATCAAGGTAAGCGTGTATTGGGATGCTAATAACGCGAGACGTGGCTAGTGATGTCACTTGGTTACCACCTAAAACCACCTGACAAGCGCTGTAAGCGGCGTTCTCATGGATCGGTCTAGGATAAAAGACGCACGTAGGGATCTGCTTCCCCGCCATATTTGACCGAACCTCATCTCGCCCTTCTACCTCAATCGTGTACTGAGCCCAAACTGGGTCAACATTAGCCGGATTGCTAGGCGGAATAACCAAATCGCACAGCGCCGTCGAATAGCGTGTTGCCACTCTTTGTCGAGCCTCTATTTCGGAATCGAACACCTCCAACTTCGCGAGTAGAACTGCTGCTTGAAGAGTGTCGAGACGACCTGTTAGGCCAACCCGGTCGTGCAAACCTCGACTGACGTCCGCACCATGATTACGAATTGAGCGCAACGCTATAGCTGTCCGATCATCATCACAGAATATGGCTCCGCCATCGCCATAGGCGCCCAACGGCTTTGATGGATAAAACGAGGTTGTCGCGATAACTCCATGGCTCAAACTACTTCGGCCATCTCGCATCGCACCAAACGATTGCGCTCCATCTGTAATGAGCCAAGCGCTGTGTCGGTTCGCCAACCGTTCGAGTTGTTCGCCTTGGGCTGGGTGGCCAAAGAGATCTACCGCGATAATTCCAACGGGTGATGGACCAGGTAGGTCCCATGCCAATGCTGCAGACTCCGGATCCAAGTTATACGTAATAGGGTCCACGTCTGCGAACACTGGCTCTGCTCCCACCAACCGAACCGCCTCCGCCGTCGCAACAAACGTGAAATCAGGCACCACAACTCGGTCACCGGGAAGCACCTCAAGTGCCATCAGTGCCATTTGGAGTGCATCAGTACCTGATGCACATGTCACGCAGTGTTGACGTTGGATTCGCGCAGCAAGGAGTTCTTCCAACTCGGCTACTTCAGGACCCATGATGTACGACCCATGGTCCAACACAGTCGAAATCCTACGTGAAATCTGATCACCGAGAATCAATTGCTGAGCAGCCAGATCTACGAACTGGATTGTGGGCATTAATCAAGTGCCCAACGCTGCCGGTGGTCATCCCGCCAGGCGATCAAATCTCGTAACCCGTCGCTCAGACATGTATCAGCAACAAAACCAAGATCAATCATGGCTGCAGTAGGGTCACCGATTCGATTGCGGACAAACGAGACCGCTGATGAGTGGTAATCAATGTCAACCTGCCGTCCTGTGAGTTGAATCAGCATCTCTGCCAAGTCTCCAAGTGCTGTTCTGGTACCAGTACAGACGTTGTAGCAGCGGTCAACGACTTCGGCCTTCATCGCCGCTACGTTCGCTCTTGCGCAGTCCCGAACTGAGACAAAATCGTAAGCCTGAGTTCCATCACCGAATACCACCGGCGCTTCGCTGCGATCAAGTGCATCAAGCATCTTCATTATGACAGCCACGTACGCACCGTTGTAGTCCTGCCGCGGTCCGTAAACATTAAAGTAGCGCAGCCCGACGTAGTTAAGCCCGTCTCGATGGTGGAAGGCACTTGCCATTGCCTCGCCCCCAATTTTTGTTGCACCATAAATGGTCGTGTTGTTAAACGGGTGCGACTCATCCATAGGCTCAACGACCGCGTCGCCATAGACAGACGCTGACGACGAGAACACGAGGCGCCGCATGCCCAACTCGCTGCATGCCTGAAGCACGTTGAATGTTCCTGTCAAGTTCACGTCAAATCCATCGCGCGGATCTTCCTCACAGTGGAGCAGCCAAAGCGCTGCGAAGTGGAATACCCCATCGGCCCCTTTCAGTGCCGTAGCGACCTCGTTTGGGTGTGTGACATCACCTTCTACAATCTTCACCCGGGGGTCCTTTAGTGCCTTTTCAAGGTTCTCGTGAGATCCTCGGATGAAGTTGTCAAAGACAAATACCTCCGCAACGTCTTCCAAAAGTAACTCGTCGACCGTATGAGAGCCAATGAGACCAGCTCCGCCGATCACCACCTGCCTTGTTCCATCGATTCTCATAACTTAGCTTTCAGATATGGTGAATAATACACAACCAAGAGGGCTCCCAATAAGTGGTATAGGGCCCAACCGACCCTCACCTCACTTTGTCGGCAGCAAGTGCCATGTCCTTAAATGAATCACTGGTCAACATTAGACCTTCATAGGTGCCTACGTTGGCAACTCGGCCATCACTTATTTCGACTATCTGATCGCAATCCCTTAAGGTCGTGAGGCGATGGGCCACAAGCACAACCGTCACCTCCTCACCCAATTTTGCTAAAGACTGAATAACCAACTTCTCTGTTTGATTGTCGAGCGCGCTTGTAGCCTCATCAAGAACTAAGATGTTTGCCTGTTTGTAGAGCGCCCTGGCTATTCCAATGCGCTGACGCTGGCCACCTGAAAGGCGTATACCCCGCTCACCAACAACGGTTTCATATCCCGCCGGTTCGCCAACAATAAACTCATTAATCATCGCTCTTTGAGCTGCCTCTCGGACCCTGTCCATTACTATTTCCTCTGCAGGTACTCCAAAAGCAATATTTTTTGCCAATGACGTGTCGGCGAGGAAGACATGCTGAGGTACGTGAGCAATTGACTGTTGCCACGCCCTCAGATAATCGCCTTCGAGTCGTTGCCCGTCTACAAGTACTACTCCTTGGCATGGAAGTAGAAGGCCCATAATTATGTCAAGCAGAGTGCTCTTCCCGCATCCCGTCATACCTACAAGACCAATTTGCGTTCCTGCTGTAATAGTAAGGTCCAGATCGTTGATCACCCACGGACCACTACTGGAATACCGAAAGCGAACGTGCTTACACTCAATGCTCTTGGTAACTCCTATAGCTGCCGGAACTGGTGACAGGTAATCTGACGGCAACGGTTGCTCTAGTACGCTGAGAGCATCTACCAACAGGCTATGATTGCCTAACACTGTCGTCACAGAAAAATAGCACTGCTGTCCGAGCGGAAGTAGCCTCTGGCCGCCAAGAGCTAGTGCACCAAGCACCGGCAAGCTGCCTGCAATGCCGCCTACTCTCCTACTGATAAATATTGCCAGAAGCGCTGTCACTAACATGGCGACACTCTCCATCACAATCCGAGGAACCAACTGAATAACGTTGTTTGATCCCCTAGCGCGCCGCATACGCCAATCCGATTTCTGGAACTGCCCCAAGAACACGGCCTGAGTACCATCAATCAATACTTCACGAATACCTCCAATACTTTCTTGAATGATTCTTACGATACTGGGCTGCTCAGTCGCTATACGCTCACTATTACTCTTGAGTCGCCGGCGAAATGCCCGCGTGACCCCAAGATAACCCCCACCGAAACTAACAACGACAAATATAGCAACTGGTGGATCAATTATTATAAGTGCTGCTACTACCGCAGCAATCGTTAGAATCGATCCAAAGGCAGATTGACACGGTGCCAGAATACCAACCGCAATGTTGTCTACCTTTTGTACTAATCCACTGATAATCTCACTGGAATTTCGACCAAGGTGAACATTGAACGGTTGGTGGAGGGTGCGTTCAAACGCACTAGTGCTGAGATCAGCACCGACAGTCTCGGCTAGTCGAGTTGTCAGCCACACCACCGTAATCCGAAGCACGGAAGCACCCACGACTCCGAGAATAAACAGTACAGCAAGAGGAAGGACCAACTGGTCAGGCTGGCCTATTCCCAAAACCTGTGCAAGATGTGCGATCGGTCCGTACCGGAGAACACGCTCAGGTTCAACTAATACGGCAATGAAGGGAACCAGCGCTCCCAAGGTTAGAACTTCCGCAAATGCACTAAGAACCATGAGAAGAGACAGCACGAGAAACTGCCTTCTGCGACGGGGGTGGAGTAACTTCCACAGCCTCAGTAGCAACCTCGGAAGCTCCGAGGCAGACAATCGCGCCAGTGTATCGTTAGCCATCTTGACAATACCATTTCGCGCTGGTGGTGCTAGTCGTCATAGCGTCAACGGGTCCAGGGCAGCGAAACCACGATCCCGATCGGAGAGGACGGACGGTTCAAATAGCCATCTGGCCCCAACAACCGGATCATCATATCGAAAGCCTGCGTAATGATCCGGTTGATAGTGATTGCTCATCTGGTAGTGAACAATCGTGTCGTTCACAAGGGTTAGGAACCCAGTTGCGCATCCCTCTGGTACTAGAAGCGACGACCTATCACCCACATCGAGGTGAAATGACACATGGGATAGGAATGTTGGAGACTCCTGTCGGATGTCGACAATCACCGCCTGCAATGAACCAGCGAGCACTGTCAGCAATTTCATCTCGGATGCTGGCCGCCGCTGGTAGTGAAATCCGCGCAGCGTATATTCGTACGGGTTGACCGAAACATTACTTTGGCTGATCAAGAACTCAATTCCGCTATCAGCCAAGTCATGTCGGCAGTATGAACGCCAAAACTCACCTCGATCATCTGTATGAACATCGGGCACAAGCCGACATACGCCATTAATCAGGCTCGACTCAACAATCACCGACACAGGTCACCTTTAGGAGGCACATCCAACCTAGTCAGCGCTGCACCACAGTGAAGGGAGGTACGCCCATCAGACCCATCACTCATCTACCCCCCCCTCGCTCAACTCCTACAGGCAACTCCATAGGAGAAGAATCTAGCGAGTTGACTACACCAAACTGACCTCTATGCCATCGGCATTGCACCCCTTCGCCCCCGGAGTACCTGTGATGTCCCATGTCCCGGTACGGTGGCCACTCCAATGGAGGTTAGATAGAGATGAAGGCCGTGATACTGGCCGGCGGATACGGCACCCGCCTCTCAGAAGAAACTCGCGCAAAACCAAAGCCCATGGTCGAGATCGGTGGCCGACCGATGCTGTGGCACATCATGAAGATGTACTCGGCACACGACGTGAACGACTTCATCGTCTGCTGCGGGTACCGCGGTTATGTAATCAAGGAGTATTTCGCCAACTACTCGCTCCACATGTCCGACATCACGTTCGACCTCGAACAGAACAGCACTCACATACGTAAGGAACGCACCGAGCCCTGGAGGGTCACGCTAGTCGACACCGGAGAGGGCACGCTCACGGGTGGGCGCCTGAAGCGAATAGCCAACTACGTCAAGGGCGAAGACGAGTTCTGCATGACATACGGCGACGGACTCTCCGACATAGATATCTCCGCTGCCATTACCTTTCACAGAGAGCACGGACGTCTGGCCACAGTAACCGCCGTAAAACCTCCTGGCCGGTTCGGTGCTCTAGAGTTGTCCGGCGATACGGTGACCGGATTCATGGAGAAGCCCACGGGAGATCAGGGACTGATTAACGGTGGCTTCTTCGTCCTTAACCCGGACTGCCTCGATTTGATTGACGGCGACAACACCAGGTGGGAGGACAAGCCACTTACCAGGCTCGCCGCTACCGACCAGTTGAGGGCCTACGAACACCACGGGTTTTGGCAGCCGATGGACACCATCCGTGAACGAAATCTGCTAGAGGATCTATGGGCATCGGCGGGAGCCCCCTGGAAGATCTGGTGAGGCTGGAAGGTTTGGCGTTCTCCTAAGCGTCCGGGACCATTTCCCCATCCTTGGTTCGTCGAGTTACTGAAACCAACTCCCTCAGGCAGATCCTGATAAGGTGCGCTGTCCGGCGGGAGAACAAGAGGCCGGGAGATTGGCGAGTCGCCCTCGCCAATTGAACCAATGAAGCACCAAGCGCTGATTGCGTTGCCGCCTTAACTGCCACGTAGTGCGCCTGAGTCCCGTGGAACAGTCCCAGATGTGGTGCAAGGTATTCGCCTGCGGCAGGGTCCGCGAGTAGGCCTCCAGTAAGAAAGTCGAACCGCTTCTGGGCATCCTGCCAGGTGTCTGACGAGATAGTCCGTGATGAATGGTCCACAAGAAGGGCCCCTCCGCCGGGGCAGACAACCGGTTCGTGTTCAGCGGCGATTCTGATCCAGCAGTGCCAGTCCTCACTGCCAACCAGTTCTGGCGCCTCGTTGAACCGGTGAGTGAGGAACAGCGACCTCTCCACGAACACCCCTGAACAAGAGAGAGGGTTGCCCTCGGCCAGCGTGCGCTGCATCGAATGGCTCTTGCGGACAACCGGTTCGTACACCGTTGTCCCCACCTCGTCCACGATGGTCAGTAGTTGGAAGAAGAACCGGTGTAGGGGATCAGCTTTGACGAATGCAGCAGCAAGCTCAAGGGAATCTGGCCTCAGCTCGTCATCCGAATCCAGGAATACCACGAAGAGACCACGGGCGTGCTCAGCACCACGATTGCGTGAAAAGGATCGCTCACGGTTCGAGTCGTTGACCAATACCTTGAAATCGAGTCGACCATCGAAACTGAAGACAGTCTTGACTGTCCCATCGGTCGACGCGTTGTCTACCACCACCACCTCAAAGTCCTTACAGGACTGGCGGACAAGCGACTCCAGGCAGCGGCCTATGTGATCCTCCCGATTGAACGTGGGGACAACTATCGAGAACAGCGGCGAATCAACGTCCACTGTCACCAATCCTCGATTCCACTCCGGAGACCCATTATGGCGCAGGCTACATCTGGGTGGGATGTTCGCTCTCCTACCACTCAGTGCAAGACGGGTGGTTGCTAACGTCAGCATCAATGAACGGATCAAGCACTGCTCCGACGTTGAGTGAGATGCCTGACCGCATGCCGCCGATCCTCGTCATCGGCGGAACCGGCCATATCGGGGCCGCCCTGTGCAACTTCCTCCTGGATCGTGGCCACCCCGTCACTGCTGCCACCCGGTCCACCCATCCCGTCTTTCAGCCACCCGCTATCAGCCGCATCCGAGTTGACGTCACCGACCTGACCGATTCCGCACCATTGGCTCCGTCTGCGACTGCCATCATCTGCCCGTGGGTCGACGACTCAACCAAAGGCAAACATTCCTGGATCGGCTACCTGCTCAGACGCCTGGCGAACTCAGGGACCAGCTCAGTCGTCTATTTTTCCACGATGTGGGTCTATGGCACCCCGGCCGAAGGCCTCCTGACCGAGTCGACACCCACGGCTCCGACGAACCCATACGCCACCGCTCATCTCCGAAATGAATCTGTCCTGATGAATTGTGCTCAGGAGTTGGGGCTTGATGTCTCGGTTCTGCGTATGGCGAACCTCGTAGGACCAGACCCGTTCTACCAATCCCGGTCAAAGGTCTCGTTTGCCCACGAACTGGTTGAGATGGCCATACGGAACAAGGTGATCCTGCTCAGGTCTCCCCCATCCACGCCCCGCAACCTTCTGACTCGAACACTGCTGCACCACGACCTGACGGTGCTGCTGGACCGAACGGTCGTAGACGGTCGGGTCGAGACCTTCAACATGGGTGGTGGATCAACGACCACCATGGCCAACCTTGCCCGACAGGTGGCCGAGATTGCAGAGCGTTACGATGGGGTTCCGGTCCGGGTGGAACACCCGGGTGAGTTGATTGCCCAACCCACCTTCCATCTCGACACCACCAGAATACGTACTCTCGCAGGCTCAGGAGTCGACAACCTGACCGCCGAGCTGGAGTTGGTGATGGAAGACATTGTTCACAGTCACATTCCTGCCGACAGGACGAGAGAGCCATGACGAACCCATTCGCCGACCTCTACAGCGGAAAGCGGGTTCTGGTGACGGGCCACACCGGCTTCAAGGGCTCATGGCTTACCTTGTGGCTGAACCAGCTGGGGGCAAGGGTGACGGGGTATTCAGACGAGGTGCCCCTCTCTCCGTCAGTGTTCGATCTGCTCGAGTTGGAAACACGTATCGACCACCATCTGGGCGACATACGCAACAGAGATCGTCTGGCCTCGGTGCTCGACGAGGTCAGGCCCGACATGGTCTTCCACCTGGCCGCCCAGGCCCTTGTTCTCCAGTCACATGCGGACCCGGTTGGAACCTTCGAGACAAACACCATGGGAATGGTCAACCTGCTCGAATGCGTACGCGAACGGCCCTGGATAGAGGTGGCTGTGCTCGTGACTAGCGACAAGGCCTACCGGAACGAGGAATGGGAGTGGGGCTACCGCGAGACTGACCACCTCGGTGGACATGACCCCTATAGCGGGTCCAAGAGTTGCGCCGAACTCGTGGCCCACTCGTACCACTATTCGTTCCTACGGGATTCGCAGACCCGCATGGCGACAGCGCGTGCCGGCAACGTGATCGGGGGCGGTGACTGGGCCACCGACCGGATCGTGCCCGACTGCATCCGTGCCTGGTCCACGGAGGAAACGGTTAGCGTCCGCCGCCCGGGATCCACCCGACCATGGCAGCACGTCCTAGAGCCGCTCAGCGGCTACCTGTGGCTGGGAGCCAAGCTATGGAGCGACCCGGGGAACCTCGACGGCGAGGCATTCAACTTCGGACCGGGTCCCCAACAGGACATGACAGTCGCCGACCTGCTCGAAGCCATGGCCAATCGGTGGCCCCATGCTACCTGGCAGGTTCCCGAAGGCGAAGCTGTAACCGAGCGGGAAGCGACGCTCCTCAGGCTCTCGTGTGACAAGGCGCTCCGCCAGCTTGACTGGCATGCGGTGATGCAGTTCCCATCCACTGTCGCGCTCACGATTGACTGGTACAAGGCTTGGAATGACGGTGGAGTGAACCTCCACGACTTCACTGTCGGACAAGTCGAGCGATATACAAACATGGCCCGTGACGCCGGCGTGTCATGGAGCGACGGATGACCACACCAACATCGATCGACGGTGTCCTGGTGATCGGTCTTCGACAGATAATCGACGAGCGGGGTGGCGTTCTCCACCACATGCGCCGCGACGCGCCTGAGTTCACCATCTTCGGCGAGTGCTACTTCTCCGAGATGGTCCCGGGAGCGGTCAAGGCCTGGAAGCGACACAGGGAACAGACACAGCACCTCGCTGTTCCGATTGGCCGCGTCCGCTTCGTGGTCTACGACGATCGGGAGTCCTCACCGACACTCGGCGAGATACAGGTCGTCGAACTCGGGCGACCCGACGACTACAACAGGCTCCGCATTCCCAGGGGCCTCTGGTACGGGTTTACCTGCCTGAGCGACCGGCCCGCCCTGATCGCCAACTGTGCCGACCGACCCCACGATCCCGACGACGCCGAATTGCGACCAGAGGGCGACCCCGGCATCCCGTACCGCTGGTGAGCCGTCGGAGGGACCCGACGCCTACCGGCGGCGCAGGAGCAGGTTCCACTGGGTGGAGCGTTCCACGGCCGATTTTGCGTCTACCGGTTCCAGGTTGAGTCGACGTCTGATGCAACCTGACTCCCCGATCACGAACGCGTCATAGTCCTGTCCCGTCTCTCGAAGAAGATCCCGCACCCAGTCGACCGGGAGCGTCGTAGTCACCTCGAGGATCGCCGACCGGACCCGCAGGTCCCTGAAAAGGCCGGGTGCGCCCCTCAGCACAACTGGTTCGTAGCCCTCCACGTCAACCTTGAGGAGGCCGATCGAAGCTTCATCGCCCAACTGTTCGGCCAGGAGGCAGTCGAGGCGGAGTTGGGGGACCTTGCGCGTCTCACCTTCAAACCAGTTCTCGGCAAGGCCGGCGTGGTGGCCCGGCACCGCAGAGCCAAGACCCCGATGACCGGGGTTGTCCCAACCAGTCAGGTCCACCGTTCCGATCTCGTCACCCAGCGCTGCCTCTACCACGGTGACGTTCCCGAGGCGATCTGTCACCGCATGGAGGTCACTGAGACACAGTGGCGAGGGCTCGACCGCTATCACCCTGCCCGTCGGTCCCACCAAGCCCGATGCATGAGCGCTGATGATCCCCACGTTCGCTCCGACGTCGACCACCACATCGCCTTTGTCGAGAAGGTCGTCGAGCAGCCCCATGATCTCGCGTTCGTAAGTGCCCTCATACGCCGTTCGACAGGTCCAGTCCGACGGGTCGTACATGAGCGGCATACCGTCGGGAAGGCGAACCACGCCCACATCCGGCGGCCTCTGACAAAGCCTCGCAAGCCGCCAGTACCACGAAGAACCCCGAAGGCCGGTGCGAGCCAGTCGGTGCGCGACCCTGTGGGCCAATGGGAGTGGGTTCACACGGTTGAGAGTAGGCCCACGAACGAACCGCCGTGGACCACCTCCGCCCGACACTGAGGACTTACTATCGGGATCAGGACATACGCTGCCAGATGCGAGTTTCCACCTGCCACCAGCGTCAGCCGATTTCAAGCGCCTGACCACAAGTTATCGGGAGTCGACGAATGAAATGTCGCCACTGTGGCAAACCGGTGAACCTGGTTCTCGTGGACCTCGGGAGCGCCCCGCCTTCCAACTCCTACCTGACAGACGAGAACCTGCGGTCACCAGAGACATGCTTCCCACTC
>Ga0187827_10002656_pt1 | contig 24099 bp, 21 predicted proteins | sample ETNtaG_39_FD_167969 | JGI IMG/M metagenome (GOLD analysis project Ga0187827, IMG submission 167969) | Marine microbial and viral communities from oxygen minimum zone, Eastern Pacific Ocean - ETNP2014_SV_150_PacBio MetaG (Illumina Assembly) | ecosystem: Environmental > Aquatic > Marine > Hypoxic... | reverse complement strand
TGAAAGCGTCAGGCGATTATTCTGGATTCTGGGACCCAAGCGGAGATATTGAACACTTCTATGAGCTATAACTCTGGCACAGGTTATTTCGAATGCATCTTTGATACAAACGGTGTAAACGACGGGAATTATTCAACAACAATAATGGCCCTGGACCTTGCTGGCAACCGTACGATATCGGCGCAAGTTGATTTTCAGGTGGATAACAATGCCCCAATGCTACTGATTAACAGTCCGTTGGAGGGTGATATCGTCTCGGGTTCAGTTCAACTTAACACGTCTTTGAGCGGGGAGTCATTCCCAAGATCTCTTGAATACAATATAGATTCCAGCGGATGGAAGGACGTCTCGATCGCTTGGAATACCACCTTGATAGCCGACGGAAAGCACGTCATTGAGATCAGGGGCAGGGACCTCGCGGGCCACTCGACCAGTCATTCCATTACGGTAACCGTGGACAACAGGAAACCCACTTGCGAGATACATACACCATATGATAACCAGTATATGCAGGGAGTTATGACTTTCAAGGTGAAGGCCAGCGATACGGTGGGTATCTCCCTGGTCGTTCTGGACATATACAACGAGCTGGTGAACGCTACCTTCAACAGCCAGAGCGGTTACTACGAGTACAGCCTTGATACCACTGTGATCCTTGAGGACGGCATCCAGACGATTTCCGCCCTGGCATATGATCTTTCAGGCAAGGTGGCTAGCGACGGACCGGTATTCTTCAACGTGGACAACACGCCGCCTAAACTAGTCATAAACAGCCCGAAAAACCAATATTACCTTAACGGAAGCGTGGACATGAACGTCACCACCATCGATTCGTATCCTCTGCCCACAGAATATAATGTGGATTCCTCCGGGTGGCGGGACATCGGCGTCCCGTGGAACACATCAAGGACCGGAGACGGATTGCATAGCATATCCATAAGAGCCCGGGATGCAATAGGGCACACCGTGGTGGAGACCATCACTGTGACAGTGGACAACGGTTTCCCGGAATGCACGGTTCACAGCCCCACACCGGATCAATTCGTGGAAGGGTCCATGACATTCAGGATACTGGCTTCGGACAGCCTTGGCGTTGATAAGGTGAGCCTATACATCTTCACTGGATCTCCCCACGCAAAAAAGGTGCAGGCAACACACAATTCCGTATCCAATTACTACGAGTACACCCAATCCCTTTATGGAATCACAGACGGGGGGTATGAAGTTTCCGTTACCGCATATGATGGATCCCTGAACAGCGTCACGCTGGCTCCGGTGGGATTCAGGGTCGACGGGAACTTCCCAACCCTTGATATAAGGAAACCCGCTGGAAACGCGTATCTCACAGGCCTTGCCGAGATAGATATCGGCTCAAAAGATCATTATGACACCAATATCCAGTACAATGTGGACAAGACCGGATGGGTGAAGATAAACTCCACGGGGCCAAACCTCTGGGATACCGGAAATTACACCGATGGAACCCATGAGATCGAAGTGATGGCTGTGGATGAAGCCGGGCATGTCACCACCCGTGCCATAAAAGTAAATGTGGACAATTCGGTCCCCGAGCTGACATTGGTCTCACCAGGGGCCGGAGACCACCTGACCGGGACAAATACTGTTAAAGCCTACTGTTACGACACTGTATCAGTAGAGTCAGTGGCCATGTCGGTGGATAACAGCACTCCAATAAGCGTTTTCATCAATCCCGTTACCGGCCTCTATGAAGCCCCAATAGATACTACGAAATATCCGGATGGGGCCCACACCCTGATCATCACCGTAAGGGACTACGTTGGCAAATCCAATGTTGGCATGGTAATGGTGAACTTCAACAACAGGGGACCCGGCGTCCTTCTGGACGATGTACCTGTGAAGGGTGACAGCCAGATCGAATTCAGGGTTGAGAACAATGATAACGCCTCGCGAATGTACATAAACATCGAAGGGGCCGGGTGGAAAGAGATGGGTTACGACGAGGCTGATAACTCATTTTGGTACATATGGACCACAGGCGTGGAGGACAACGGCAAGCATACCTACCAGATAAAGGCAGTGGACGAGTACGGTAATGAGAGAATACAATCGTCGGTCATAGAAGTGGAGAACGAGACGCCCTTCCTTCAGGAATTCAGCGATTCCATGCCGTTGATACTCTTCATACTTCTTATTTTGCTTATCATAATAATCATTTTTGTACTGGTGCGCACAGGCCAGGCAAAAAAATGGGTGAAAGGCAGTAAGAAAGAAAACGTATCGATCAGCGAAAAGAAGGAAAGCGCAGGTAAAACGGATGACGTCGAGAAATACAGTGAGAAGGAGGAAGAGGCCACAGTGGTGACCTCGGATATGTTAGAGGAGGAGGAGGAGGAAGAAAAAAGTCTTAGTAACGAAAGCACTCCCTCGAAGGGGCGTGGAAGAACGGGAAAAAATAAAAAATCTTCAAAACGCGGTAAAGGGAGAAAGGGGAATAGGGGGAAAAAAGGGAGAGGAAGAGGGAGTGGAGGACGTTATCAGGATGCCCAGGATGACATAGAGGAGATGGGTGGATGGCTTGATGAAAGCCCGGAGGGTGAAACGGATGACGGTGCGGATGAAGTTGAATCCAAGAGGAGAAAGAAGGACTGGAAGGATCAGCGCAAACGAATGAAAGAAGAGCGGGGTAACAGTGAAAAGCCATACGGGATGGCGGCCGACGATGTGGATGAAATGAGCGGTTGGATAGACGAAGAACCGGATGATGATTTTTACGATTAGGGATGGATCGATAAGATGAGGGTGATCACTATAGCAGTCATATCTGCGGCCTTATTCTGCCTTGCGGGCCATCTTTCCCATATTGGAGGGACCATCCCCGCCGGTTCAGTGGAACCCATTTCGCTTCGGTCTGAATCCGTGGAATCTGAAGATAACGTAGACAGCCTTTCATTGAGAGCTGACACCGGTATCGACGCTAACTCACCCCCCCACTTGATCATTGACAAATCCATCTCGACAGATGAAATATGGCAGAGATATGATGATAGGTGTCCAAAAAATGCAACGGTCTTCCTTGAGATCTCGGGGGCAGGAAATCCCGCCATTAATTTCAATTCCCAAGACGTAATTTTTACAATAGACTGCTCCATGAGCATGAATCTCGCCGACCCGGATTACCTGCGGCGGGATGCAGCCAAGAATTATGTGGAAAAACTCATCGCCCCGGATCGTGCCGCAGTGATCAAATTCTCAGACAGTGCTGAGCTGGTAGGCAGCCATCATCTTTCCACGGATTACGAGCAGGTCATGGAAGACCTCAACGAGATCGACAACCAGGGACAGACTAATTTCACTGATGCCGTACAACTGACCAATAGGGAGTTTATTGACTATGGTGAAGAGAACAAATCGAGGATCAATATTCTTCTTACCGACGGCAAACCGGAACCATCCAGCACCAATATCACCATGGAAGTGCTGAATGAATCCATTGAAAATAATATCACCATCTATACAATAGGCCTCTACGAGTTCGGTTCATCGACCCGCATTGACGAAGACCTCCTCCGCTGGATGGCAAAGAAAACCGGTGGTGAGTATTTCGTTGCAAAGACACCCAATGACCTGGTTGCCATCTATGAAAAGATCGCAATGAGGTTCCGTAACTATACTGCCGGTTACGACCCGGACATCAGGGATTCCGAACCGATGCTCAGAGACGTTCTACGCAATGGTTTTTATGTTGACGAAAACTCGTTTACGAGATACCCGGACGTAATATACAAAACGAATGACAATCTGACACGCATGGAATGGAATATTAGCAACGTCACCATCGGTGAAAAGATATTCATCAGCTACAATATCTCATCCAGCCTTCAAGATAATAATATATCTATTCATCCTCAGCAAACCGCCAGAGTATTGTACAATGTCGGAGACGATGAACACATAAAATTCTTTTCCACTGTCACACTTGCCGTAAAGTCATCCAAACCGCCCATTAACCTGATAATCCCTCCCGGCCCACCACCAATTCCCGGACCCCCACCACCTCCACCACCTCCACCGGGAGGTTACCCCATTATGGTCCCAAGCCCTGCATCTCCCACGGTGATCCCCCTTAGCGCTCCCGCTGGTCTACCCACGGCGGCTACTCCTACGGTCTTCCCCGTTGAATACTTCATTGCTGGATTCGTGGGGTTGGGGATCATCGAACGATTGAAACTTAAAAAACGATTGATATCAAGACAAAAGGTCGCTGTGGGGACCTGAGTAAGTGATAACCATGAAATACAGATCGATTCAGCAGAATCGGTCCCCTTTGGGGCCGCGTTTCCGCGAACATTGTCACAAGTACAAAATACTACCGCTGATCCTGCTGGGGTTCATTTCCACCCTGGTATTCACCTCCGTCATCGAGACCTCACAAGGAGCCGTTTTTATAAACGATAATTTCGACGATAATATCTTACTTTCATACTCTCCTGCAATACCTTCTGAATATGAGGAAGTGAACGTAAGCATTCAATCCAGAAACGGTGCGGAGCTATTATGGGCATACATTTGGCTGGACATCAAGGGAGGGGATTTCAAATCCTCCGGCGCATATGAGATGAACCTCACCAGCGAGACCGAAGCCTTTGTCGAGCTTTACGGGTATCCGGGCAACACGAATGTTTCATTCTACGTCTCTGTGTATGACGGGGTCCGACAGCTAGAATCGCAAACTTATTACTACGAGGTAGCACCCAAGATCGCCTGGAGATTCCCCTCTTTCAAGGAAAATATGAACCTCACCTATGGTCCGGTCCCCCCCACTGTCAATGACACCGTTGAGGTGAGGATACAGGGAATTTGGCCAGGTGTGATAATCACCCGGGCCGACATCAACGTATCGTTCCAACTTCCAGGCAATTTAAATGAGATAAACTGGCCGAACTCCTTGATCAGGATCGACGACAACTCATACAAGACAAATATTCCCCGGTACCCGGGAAACACCTCGGTTATCTTCCGTGTCACCGCCTACGATGAGTACATGACACCCATGACCTCAAGAGAATACAGTTACGATGTAACGGTGCCCGAGGAAACGTATCTATACGGTATAATCGTTGGGGCCTATGACGAGGTAAGATCAAGTTATGTAGAGGCAAATGTCACAGTGTTCAACTCAGCGGGATATCGAGTTTCAGGATCAACTGTAAACGGCCTTTTCTGGACACCCCCGGACATCAGGGATGGTGAATACAACATAAAAGTAGAGCCATTGGAGAGCGGTTACGATCCGAAAGAAATAACGGTGACCATCGACGGGAATACCACGGATTTTACTTTCTTGATCAATTACGACGTGAACGACATATCCACCGGATTAGACATCATGGACTTCTTCAGTCTCAAGGTAATGGTTACCCTTGTCATAGTGACCCTTATGTTCCCAATATCCTTTTTCTATCTTTTGGATCGGGGCCGTCGGGAGGTAGAAACCGCGCAGGATAAGAAAAAGGTAGAATTGAAGGGATACGGGAAAATCGTAACCAATCTTGAGAAACGGTTCAGGAACATAGAGCGGAAAAAGAACATCAGCACAGCCGTAGCATTTGGATTCCTGGGATTCTTCGGAGCCCTGTGGTGTCCCTTTTACCCGTGGTGGATGGTTATGATAATCGCTCTCATTACGGGAGCTATCGGGTACAGGTTCCCTTTCATAGCACTAATATTCGTTAGTTTCGTTGCCATAGGCTCCACAGCATTTCAGACAGCGGAGTTCGGGCTGCTCTTCATGATTTTCGCCCTCATTGTCACTCTATGCTCGTTGTTCAACTGGAAATTCGGTTATCTATCGTTCCTGACAGTTTTTCTTTCCACCTTCGGAATCTCGTTCCTTGTTCCTGTTTTCTCGATCTTCCTTTTCTCTCTCTTTACAAGTATTACAGTCACTGTCTTATCAGGCCTTTTCCTCTCCATTGTGACTGCCACCGGTAACGTGATCAACCTATCGTTCATAGTATCACCGTACGCAACCGAAAAGAACAGTATAACAACATTCTCCAGGGTCCCCGGCGATCAAATATTTTCACCAACTAGTTACTTCAATGCTTTCGGCAGTATAAGAGATATCGACGGCGCTGCCATGACCAGTTTCATAAAGGACTATATGACCTCCATGGTGCCAATAATGCAGATATTGATATGGGTTCTAATGGTGCTGGTGGTATATCTTATCAAGAAAAAGATCGAATCCAGAAGCAATGGCCAAAAAGTGTTCATATATTCATTCACCGCAGGGGGTATACTGCTTGCTGCTACTATCGGAGGAATGTTCCTCGCCGATTTCAAGACAGATATTATCTTTTCATGGAAGTATATACTGGTTTACGTTCTTGTATTCCCAGTCCTTATGCTCGCAATCAATTTAGGCTTAATCCTGAGGGGAGCTTACTCCGAATTCTACACGGACAAGAAGACCGTTGGGGTGGGAACAAGGATATCGGATATGATGAGCTTCCGGAAATCGTCTTTCGAAAATGTTGGGGGGCTCAAGGGCGTCAAGAGTGAGATAACCGACTCAATGATAGGCCCGCTATTAAGGCCGGAAATGTCAAAAAAATATGGAGTAGTGCCACCCAAGGGCATGATACTGTTCGGTCCCCCTGGATGCGGGAAGACGCTGTTGATGCGGGTAATAGCCACCGAACTGAAGGTGGAGATGATCGGGGTCAAATGCTCCGACGTGATGTCGAAATGGTACGGCGAATCCGAGAATCTCATAAACGACCTTTTCAAGATAGCTCGGGAAAAACAGCCCTGCCTTCTGTTCCTGGACGAGATAGACGCAATAGCAAAACGAAGGGACTTCTACAGCGCCGACGACGTCACCCCGAGGCTGTTGAGCATAATGCTTTCCGAGATGGACGGCATGGATGAGTTCGCGGGAATCATAATAATCGCAGCCACAAACAAGCCCGAGTTGGTAGACCCTGCGTTGTTAAGACCCGGCAGGTTCGATAAAGTGATGTACGTGCCGCCGCCGGGACCCCGGGATCGGGTGGAGATATTGAAGATACACCTGAAGGGCAAGCCTACGCGGGGAAAGATCAATGTGAGAGAGATTGCGGAATTAACCGACGGGTATTCCGGAGCGGACCTTGCGAATCTTTGCCGAGAATGCGCAACACAGGCAATGAAACGGGCGCTTTCAACGAAGAAGAAAACCTCCATAACCATGGACGATTTCCATGATATGATCGACATTCTGAAGCCGTCCATCTCGAAGAAGATGCAGAAGGACTACATCGAGCTGCAGTCGCATTACGAGAGGAAGGTCCACAAGAGAATCGGAGAGGGAATTGGACTGACGAAAAAAAGCGGACGCGGTGAGGGTGAGAGGTCATACCGGGTGAGCCGGTACGATGGCGGTAAAAAGGATGATGAGGGGTGGGATGATGATTACGATGAAGAGGAAGAAGATGACTATGATGAACCGGAGAATGGGTGGGAGGAAGAAGACCTGCGTGGTAAGCGGCGGTACGGTGGAGGACGAAATGACGTGGACGATGACTGGGATTGATAATTATGATATGGACCGATTGGATGATAATAGCATTTATTGTGATCCTAGTGTTCATTGGGTTGAAATTCCCGGATCCCAGGAGGAACTGGCCCCTGACCGTAAAGAATACAGGGAAGCTCTTTGGTTTCACACTGGTGATAGCGGCCTTTTTCATTCTCGTGAACGTGGTAAAAAATAAAATTGATTGGCCCTCGGATGAAGTGGTCCTCTTTTACTTTATTCTGATCTGTTTTTTTATATTGCTTATACTGGGTATCTTCCTTCCAAAGGGTATAAAACTCAAGCGTAGCTGACTCCATCTTCACAATTCAACGATACACGCCGTAGGATATTTCCCGATAGTCTTCCCCTTTTCCAAGCTTGAACGATTTGACCTCTGAATTGACAGGATCCACCACCACTGCCGCGTGATAATCTTTCCGGAACATCCTTTTCTGTGTATCAACATCCGTGGGGGATAAAAAACAGGTGTGACCAGGGTGAGAGTGATACCACCCTACGAGAATAAAATCTTTTCCGGCCTTCTCTATTTCGTGCATCCTTTCGAACATGGGCGTGAAATCTTTTATTTTGACCGATATGATAGAGGAATCCAACTCCGAGGTGACAACCTCCTCAACCACAGTATACACATCGCCTTCGTGGGTGAAATGATCGCCAAGCAGAAATCCCAGGGCCTCGAGTTCCCGCTTCCCAATATCAATGCAGTGTTCCATCATGGCCCTGAACGCCTGCGATCTGAAATAGAGTTCCACTGGCTCAATAGGCATTAAAACAGGGAGTTCTTCATCCGTAGGGGAACTTTCCGAGGATGCCCGCTTTGCTCTGCATAATCTTAGATTATGCTTTACCTTCGAAAAACTGCGTTTTTCTACAGGTGCAGCAACAACTTGTCCTTGAGTAGCGGAGCTTGCATCGGAACTATTTTGGGCATCTGCAGCGTCATCTAAGGTTTCCTCCACTTTCGGGCCCGTTTCGGAAACCGGTTTTTCCCCAGCGCCAGTAATATTCGCTGATTGTATTTCCAGTTCCCGGTATTTCGAAGCCAGTTCCAACTCGCACATTTGGCGTATCTCGGCCACGACCTCTTCCGGAATGTCAGAAAGTTTGATATTTGAAATTTTTTTACGGTATTTAAGGTCCAGGGACATTTCGAGATCCCTGAGACGCTTGTCCGCCTTAAGCTTCATCACCCTTCCGATATCGCGTTTCAGATCGTTTACGAACCCGGTTATTATCGGAAGAAGTTTTATACGAGCCTCATCATCGATACCATCCACCGTTTCCTCCAGCATATCGAGAAGTTTTCTAACATCCGGATTCATAATGACAAACACCCGTGACCAGGACAATCAGCCTGGAAGTATTGCCGAGTAAAATTAAGAAATTACAGTACATCTAATAAAATTGCTAAACCATCAACCGACATTTCCTCTGGATTAACCGATCTTGTCAGCAATGGGTTCACATTTAGAAAGCCCGAGGATTGCGGATCTAAGGAGCCTCTCCGGGTTAAGAAATTTCAATAACCGCCTTCTGGGTCGGGAATCAACTCCAGCAGGTCCCCGTCGCGGATGGCAGACATCCCGATGGTGGTCTGTCCCCTAAGCACTTTCTTGCCGTATCTAAGCACGTAGGCGCCTGCTTCCTTTTCCCAGTAACTTGCCGCGCTTTCTATGGTCTCCTCGATGGAATTATCTTCTTCGAGGTCCATCTCCACTTTGCTGCCGGTGTCGGCATCCCGAATAGTAATGCGAATCGTCATATTTCGATCCTCCTGAATTTATTATAATTAATAGCTGGTTCGATGGCAATATACTACTAAACTATATTAAATCTTATTGTATAATTTCTGTAAACTACTGATGCTGAGGAGCGTTTATCGAGAAAGCGGAATGTTTGATTAAAGAGTCGGAGGGAAGGACGAGGAAAACGGGCCATTTCATTTCAATACTTCTGTGATCGGTTTAGCTCAAATGTAGTTTATCATCATCATACGACAAATGTTATCCGATCTACCTGAAAGTATTCTCATATCTGCCCGACAAATGTTCCCGACATCCATCGACAAATGTTCTAAGATTTCAGAAATCAGCCACTCCTCATTTCCATCTTACTTTCACTTTCTTATTCAGCAGCCAGTTCTAAAAAAGTTTTACTTTCACTTACCCCCCTCCCTCATAATTACATTTATATACTCGCCAATCATTTGTCTAATTTGTCATGGGATTTCCGTTACCTATGATCCACTTGAAAAAGATAAACGGGGTTGATATAATAAACAAACGAAAGGACACACGGAAACTGAAGGAATACAGAAAAGGAATAAAGGACATCGAAAGTAAATTGGATGATACGATCGGTAGGGCTGAAGCCAAATTATTACTTTACGTCATCATTTATCATTTCGACTGTTTTGGACGGCAGCAGCAGTTGATAAACACATACATGTCGTTAAAATACCACTGGGGTAACAAGAGAACCGCTAAAGTACTAAAAACCCTTTCGGATATTGGTGCGATCAATCGCTCTAGGTCCGAGGCTGACAACTGGACCTTGTTCTTTCTGGTCACAGAATTCCTCGAAGACTGCAGGGGAAGAATCATTCTGGCGGGGCTTGCGATCAAGGAACGAATTAGTAATTTCTATTCAGCGATATTCTCGATAAATCATAGAGGCAAAAATCGGGTCGCAACCTGAGTTATTCAGGCTGTTTATATCTACGTATTTGCGGTAAATAGATCGTTTAGTATCTAAACCGATCACGTATGTATTTCAATAGAAAATAATGTATCGTCAAATCATATCCCCGATAAAATCCGGCTATTCTTAGACGAGCTTGATGAATCAGGGGGAAAAATATATCCGTTATATTTATATAATATTCAACAATACCGATATATCCGTAACTTATTTATAGTATTGCGACATGAGATATATCGTATGAATGACGAAATATCAAAATCCCTGAGGGGTATAAAGGTCGAGCGATTATACCGAATATTACTTAGTACCCAAAAGAACAAGCTGACCTGGTACAGGATTGCAAAGCTCGGAGACGTCTCTTACGGGTGGGCACACCGAATACTGAAAAACCTTCAGGAAAAAGGAATAATCGAGGGCGGCACGGTGCGAAAGCCCCATGAGCTTTTCGAAATTTGGTCCGGCCGCCATACACCCGGATTATATCGTGAATACCACATCCAGATGCCAAAGAAGGTACTCGAAAATGCAAATATGAAATATGCTCTCACCACGTATTTTGCAGAACAATTGATGGGAAACTATCTGTTCCCACGAAAATTTGATCTTTATGTATTACTCGAAGACGCCCATGATTGGCATATTTACATGGCTGAAAACGGTTACGTCGGGAAAGGCAATGTCAGGATCATTCTAGGGGATGAACACGTCTTCTGGGATGGAAAGACAATCGAAAATTGGCCGACCGTTAGCATACAACAACTAATTGTCGATCTATTGAGAGAAGGAGCGGAATGTAACGAGGCAGCGGAGATATTGATATCGAGGTATTACGAGTAAGGATGATTATATGGCTTTGAGCCCGAATATAATGAAAATCATTAAGACCGATGTTGCAAGGGAAGCGGCAAAACATCTGGATATCGACATCGATACATTCACGGAAGTTCTGAAAGGATTATCAAATTGAACAATTCACGGTTCATTGAAATACAAAAATTGTCTAGCTTCCCTGAAACTCAGGGGAAAATCCTAATAAGAATAGATATATTATTACGGTCTGATTCCAAAATAGTCACATGTCGGTGTATGTATGAAAAAGCACTTTTTTAAACCCACCCGCCTCTATTCAACCCCAAAAAAGCGCCCCGAAACTACTTTTTTGGAAAAAGCAGCCCAAAAAAAGAAGGAGATAAAGCTCTCACAACTGACGAAAGAAAGAGGGATTGTAAATATTTCCAGTATTATAAAGAGGGGGCAGATCCTTCTGATAACCTCCATTCTCCTGATGAATGTGTTATTTCTTCTTCCCTCATTAATATTTATGCCCGTGAAAGCTCTTGATGTTGGTATGGATACGGACCTCAGTAATGCAGTCATGATATTCTCAAAGCGGAAACCATAATCAAACGCGACATCATCGGATATAAAACCAAATTGGATACAGTAAATATATAATAAATAATCGTATTACCCTCGTGAATCTTACCTTGTGGTATTTCGCCATATTGATAAGAGGTAATATAAATGAGCGAATTCAAAGCAGTAATAAACGATCCCCGGGACGGTAAAACATATCAAACCGTCATATCGGGTCATCACGCGAACTCACTGATCGGAAGAAAGATCGGAGATGAGTTCGATGGCATATTCGTGGGACTTCCCGGCTACAAACTAATGATCAGCGGCGGTAGCGACAAGAGCGGAGTACCCATGAGGGTGGAGATCCCCGGGACAGCACGGAAAAAAATATTGATATCCAAATCAACCGGGTTCCATCCCAAGAAGAAGGGGCAGAGAAGGAAGAAAGTGATACGGGGAAACACTATATCGGCCGAACTGTCGCAAGTGAACATGAAGATCACTGCGTTCGGTTCCAAGGACCTGGCCCTATTAACCAATAACGAGGAGAAGAAATGAAGGTTTCAACTCAGCCGGAAGTGAATATAGGGATGGTCGGTCACGTTGACCATGGCAAGACCACTCTCACTGAGAAGCTTTCGCATGTATGGACCGACAAGCACAGCGAGGAGATAAAGCGCGGTATCTCCATTAGATTGGGATACGCAGACGCAGCTTTCTACAAATGTTCCAAATGTCCCGTGCCCAGTTGTTATACCACAGATGCCACCTGCCCAAATTGCGAAGGAGAGACCGAACTTCTCAGAGCCGTATCCTTCGTGGATGCCCCTGGCCACGAAACCCTCATGGCCACCATGCTCTCAGGGGCCGCACTTATGGACGGTGCTCTCCTTCTGATAGCCGCTAACGAGAAGTGCCCGCAAACCCAGACCAAGGAACATCTTATGGCCCTAGCGATATCCGAGGTAAATAATATCATTATCGTCCAGAACAAGATCGATCTCGTGTCTGAAAAAGAGGTCAGGGCGAATTACAAGCAGATCAAGGAATTCATAAAAGGGACCATAGCCGAAGATGCCCCAATAATTCCGATATCGGCCCATCACGATGTCAATATCGACGTTCTAATTCAGATGATAGAAAAGGTTATCGTCACCGCCAGCTATGACGAGGATAAACCGGCCCGGATGCATGTGGCGCGATCCTTCGATGTCAACAAACCCGGAAGCTCACCGGATGAGCTGATCGGAGGGGTTCTCGGCGGTTCTCTATCCCAGGGAATCCTGGAAGTGGGTGACGAAGTAGACATCCGACCCACGAGGAACATAAAGATCGACAAACAGGATTATTCTTTCAAAACACTTAGAACAAAAATAACTTCACTGATATCCGGCGGGAGTCAATTCGATAAATTGAAACCCGGTGGCCTGATCGGTATAAGCACCACTCTCGACCCCACTTTTACAAAATCCGATTCTCTTATAGGTACGGTAATCGGAAAGAAGGGAACCCTTCCCCCAACGCTTACCACGTTTCTCATACAGTGTCACCTGCTGGATCTGGTGGTAGGAATGGACCGTAAGATAAACGTCGAGAACATAAAGATGAACGAACCTCTTATGCTGACGGTGGGTTCGGCAACCACTGTGGGTATAGTGTCCAGCATAAGGAAGAAAGAAACCGTGGAAGTACGCCTTAAACTTCCGGTATGTGCCGAGAAAGAAGAGAGGGTCGCCATATCCAGGCGTGTGGGGGGGAGATGGAGATTGATAGGGTATGGCATTATCAAGTGACCCGACGAATACGAGCCACAATCCACAGTCCGGATACAGCCCGGTTATTTTCGATACCAACAGTCTTATGATGCCTTTCCAGTTCAAAGTTAATATAGACCTTGAATTGGACCGCTTGATGGGATTCTGGTATGGTATAGTACCAAGTTGCGTTATCGACGAACTTGCCGGTCTCTCGAAAACCTATCCACATGCCAGGGCCGCCCGGAAACTCGCTGAAAAATACGAGATTGTCGAAACAAAAGCAGCAGGGGATGATGGGGTGCTGGAGGCCGTCCGGAAAACCGGAGGAATTCTTCTAACCAACGATAAAGAATTGAAGAAAAGGGCGATCACCTTCGGGTCAAAGGTAATCTACTTACGCAAAAAGAAATATTTAGTCATCTCGGGGGAATGATTTTTTTCTGACGGAACGGGATGGCTCATTCTTCCTGCTGAAACGATTCAATATGGAATATATATTGCTCAGAAATGATCCAATATGGCCGTTGGTATCCATCTCCCCAGCCTCCTTTTGAATGGCAGGTTTCCAATCCTGTCCGGGAGGTAACGCCATTAGCGGTTTTTGAGGCAAGTTCTGTTGCAAGGTCAATGGTTTTTTCAAATTCAAGGGATAGAGACTATTCCTCATTCGCTCATATAAAATAGCAGCCACGGCCGGAGTTATTCCATTTTTGTAAATATATTCCAGCTGCTTATAGTCCCAGGTGTTCTCAGGGACCCCTGGAGGAATGTAGGATACATTGTCCAGAATATGGTGGCTCTGGTGTAAAACATGGGTGGAATCCCCAAAGTGGCTCTGCTTGTATTTTACCGGACTTTCCCTGTTATGGTAGTGAACGTTCGCCTCCGAGCGATCCGGTTCCCAATCCACACTGGGCTTGGTGCGTTCCTTGTAATAATCCAGTTTGGCTGCATAAGGATCCCCCATTCCCTGGATGAACTTATCCAACTTTGGTAAGAGCACCTTATTCTTCAGGTGAGTGGGGAATGATGAATATTCGGGAAAAGAGGACTGACGAACGTTATCCACCAAAGGGACAATGTTGCCCCAACTTGTCTCGGTATATCTGATAATGCCTCGGATCATTCCCTGATATACTATTGTTACAAGTCCATTGGAGCGGATCATCAATGCCAGTGCTTTGAATCGTTTGGTCACATTTATCGCCGTAGACCTTCTCACACCGCCATGGGTCCGTTTATAGTCGTAGTTCTTTTTAAAATCAAGAGGTAGGGCACAGTTGTTATCGATAAGTTTGCCTTTCCTATCAATGAGTATGGCACCATCCTCGATTCCGTAATGGATGATCAAATCTTCAACTTCGGGCGCAAAAGCATATCTTCCCGCGCTGTAGTCAAGACGATTGTTCAATATCTTCTCGTAATTGGACTTGATTTTTTTTCTTGAGACCATAACGAGCATTCCACCGTGTTTCCTCTTCACGGCGCGGAAACCCATTTTAGCGCCCAACCAAATCAATTTTTCCACGAGCTTGTCATCAAATTCCTTGAACTTATTACTGCTAATATATTGCGAGATCAGCATTCGAATACCTCCCTCTGGCATTGGGATTTTCAATGCTGTGTTCGATCTGAAATTCATCAATTCCTTTTCGGGCTACACTTTCAACCGTGATGATACGGCAGACTGCCCGGAGAAGTTTTGAAGGTACATTAATTTTGAGCACAATGGGCCCATCCCTAAGCCCCAATCAGATTGCACAACAATTAACCTTTTCCACAGGTGGTATAAAAACTTTTCCATCCCGGGAGTTGATTATGATACTACCTTTATAAACCACCGACTACGACGTTAATAATACCTTGCCGATCTGTGTTTTAGGGGATATTTTTTCGCGCTTTGACCGCCTCGATATGAGCCAATCTCAGTGGCTCGGGTATCTTGAAAATACACATGCGCCTAACCAATTCAATAGTGCTTTCAAAGGAAACGCGGTGACCCGGGGAAACGTATATCGATCTCTTCGCCCTTTTCGATGACAAGAACGAATATCCGGCAAGCCTTCCATCAATATATATCTCCTTCAGTTTCGGATCATCGGCATCCTTCACGGTCCCGCACAATCCACCCTTGGCCACCCCAATTGTGGGCTTCTCAAGCTTTATCCCGGTATGGCTTGCAAGGCCCATCCTCTCAGGATGCAGAACACCGTTGCCGTCCACCATCAGGATATCGAATTTATTATTTTTCTTCACCAATTTTTCTATGACAGGAAACTCCCGGTACGATAGATAGGTGGGTATGTAGGGAAAATCGATTTCAAGCTCAGCAATGTCCAGGCTCACGGGGGAAGCTTTATCCATATCCCAAACAACCATGGCACCAAATGCAGTCTGAGTATCTTTCTTTTCGTCAGGTACGTATGCAACATCCACACCAGCGATCAGCCTGGTCCCGTCGAATCGGTCCTCCAGCACTATCTTGAGAGCGTTCTTTCTTTGCTCATCCCTGAGTTCAGCCAGGGGATTCCGGGTGTCGAAATCGGTAAACTTTATTCGATCAAAATCTTCCACTTTTCCATTGCTTACCCCAACACCTTCTTCAGCCAACAAGCTTATTTTGTTATCGATACCCGTACCAAAACCACCAATTCCCCCGTCGCTCATCACCACCCTGTGGCACGGTACTTTAGGCGCATAAATGTTGTGATGCAGCATTAGACCCACCGCTCTTGCAGCTCTCTTGTCACCAAGGGCTATTGCGATGCTGCCATAGGTAGATACCCGGCCCCGGGGTATCTGTCTCACAGCATCGTAAAAGTGCTTAAGCAGCTTCATACATGGCCTAACAGCATGGCTCGATAAAAAACTTTGGTCCCATGGATCCTTCGAGACCTGTCGGTAAGACAAATCTCAGATTATGTCAGCGTTGCCCGCTTCATAATTTGGGTGAAAACTTCACATGTCTTTCCTAAAAAAAATCCGCCGAAAGTTTAATCAATCGTGAACTCCTACCGTTTTTCGATGTCGGTAGTCTATTTTCATCCTCTGCGTGAAGAACATACCGAAGGAGAGGTATTAACCGGAATTGAAAAGCTATATAAAGAGGCCGGATTCACAAAAATAATGAGGAAAAAGGATTTCTGCGCGGTGAAACTTCATTTTGGTGAAGAAGGGAATCTCAATTATCTGTCTCCAGCTTACGTGAAAAAAACGGTATCGCTTCTCAAGACCGGCGGAGTCAAGCCGTTTCTCACGGATGCCAATACCATATACCGAGGGTCCCGGGCCAACTCGGTGGATCACCTGAACGTCGCCTACAAGCATGGTTTTTTGCCCGCGGATACTGGCGCACCCGTCATAATCGCAGACGGATTGACCGGAAAGGATTATCGTGCTATAAAAATTGATAAGAAGCATTTCCGGAAGGTGAAAATCGGGTCAGCCGCGTTGGATTGCGATTCCATGATGGTATTGACACATTTCAAGGGCCACATGCTTGCGGGATTCGGCGGGGCCCTGAAGAACGTCGGAATGGGACTGGCCTCGAGAAGTGGAAAACAGGAACAACATAGTGATGTCAAACCAAAGGTAATACCGACTCTATGTACGCTTTGTCTGGCTTGCATCGGAGCTTGCCCTGCGAATGCAATCAGGGAGGGTGGCGGTTCCGCCCGTATAAAGCCGGACATATGCATAGGGTGCGGGGAATGCACGGCAGTTTGCATGAGCGGGGCGATAAAGGTGAGGTGGGCCACTGACAACCGGACCTTCCAGGAAAAGATGATTGAATACGCTTATGGAATACTTACCCGCCTAGCAAACCGGGTGGCATTCATCAATTTCCTTATCAACATAACCCCGCACTGCGACTGTATGGAAACCGACGACCCGCCAATGGTCAGTGATATCGGAATTTTGGCATCCCGGGATCCGGTTAGCCTGGACCGGGCCTGTGCCGATCTCGTGAATACTAGAGAAGGACTTGCAAGCTCGAACTTCGGAAAAAAAATTAATGCTATATCGGCGGGGCATGACAAATTCAGGGAGATCCACAACATCGATTGGAGCCACCAGTTGAAATATGCGGAAAAGCTCGGAATGGGTGAATATAATTACGATCTCGTGGAAGTCGGATAGGAATGCTGAAGTATTCGATATTATATATAACGGTAATATACGGAGGGGAGCCGTATGGACGCGAAAGCAAATAAAATAATGATAATCGATGACGAGATAGACGTGGTAGATGCCCTCTACCTGACCCTTATAGAGGCGAAGGAATTCGACTGTGAGATCACCACGGCCTTGAATGGGAAGGCCGGGTTGTTCGAGCTCGGTAAAAATGAATTCGATCTGGTACTCAGCGATTACCGAATGCCGGATATGAACGGCGTGGAGTTCCTTGTAAAAGTTAAGGAAATTTGTCCCGAAACGATCAGAATGCTCATCACTGGTTACTCGGATATCAGTGTTGCCAAGGAAGCCATTAACAAGGCCCATGTTTACAGTTACATCGAGAAACCCTGGGACAACGAAGAACTTCGCCTGAACATTTCAGAGGCCCTAAAGCGCAAGTTGGAACGGGAAGCGAAAAATATAACGGAGATCGACAGGGTTGGAGACGCCATACGCGTGGTTGACGAGTTCCGGAGCAACGTATTGACCGAACAAAAATTGATGTTCAGTTTCACTAGCATCCCAGAATTGAATAAATTTTCATTTAAAATTAAGAGGATGAAAAACGTTCACATTAAGGACTTTCACGTGTTCGAGAACAGGTATATAATTTCTGTGATGATCTTACCGGAGATGTTCGACTTTATACCATAGTGTTGTACATTTTTGCGTTTCATTTTTTTCCAAGGGCAGCCAGGGCTTCAAGTGCCGTTGCTTCCTCCACAGTGAAATCGTTCTTTTGGGAAATCTCCAATCCCCTGCGATAATATTCAACTGCCATTTTTCTTTGACCCATGCACTGGTAGGCTTCTCCCAGGTTATTGCAGGCTATGGCCGAGATATGCGACTTTCCGAGGCTCGTAGAAATTTCAAAACCTTTCCTGAACATCACCACGGCGTCCGTATAGTCCTCATTATTGAATGATATGATGCCTAGGTTGTTATAGGCTCTTGCAAGCCCCTCCCTGTCATCAAGTTCCAAGCATGCCGCCATGGCTTCAAGATGCGCGTTCCGGGCCTGTTCGGTTTTTCCAATATCCGCGTACAGAACGCCCAGGTTGCTCAACACTTTCACCATGTATTTACGATCACTGCAGCCCCCGGCAATTTCCGCGGCCCTGTTGTATTGATCCAATGCAAGATCATATTTTTCACTGCGATACGCGATTATTCCAAGACCGTTCCTGGCTTTTGCATACACGAGGTCCGTAATACCGGAACCCTTCTTCGATTCCACAACCTCATCCAGCAGACTCCGGGCATCTTCCAGCCTCCCGGTAAATGTGAGAAGATTTCCCTTCAGGCATTTCAACGACAAATATACATCTTCAGGAAGTTTCAGCTTTGCCTCATGAACCGATTTCAGGATCCGATCAATGGATTCCAGTACTTCGTGGATATATCCTTCCCCGTAAAGTGAAGTTCCAAAATCTAAAATAACGTTCGCAGCCTCTGGAAAACCGCCCGATTCAAGGAAATGAGAAACACTCTCCAGGGCAAAATGCAAGTCACCGATCCGGGATTCCTCCAACAGATGAAGTCCGATTATACGGTGGATCTCTTTTTTGCGTTGTGGCGATATCCGACTCCCCATTACTTCGCGGAGCACATCATGAATAAGATAACCTTCCTCGGTTTCCTTGATTAGAGACCTCTCTAAAAGTGAATCCAATGTTCGATAGTCCCCTCCTTCGGGAAACAGGCCCATGGTGGGGATCTCCGCCCGGTAAAAGGCTCCCAATTCCAGCATTCTCTGTTGTTCGGAAGTCAGTCCCTTCAACACCTCTTCCCTGAAAAACCGGGAAATATTCCTGTTAACGTCCTTGCCGTATATCCCGCCTTTCATCAATTCCAGTGTCAGGGGATGACCCCCGGTAATCCGGTATATTTCGTCCTCACTGGATTTATTCGAATCCGGGTCCAGAAGTCCCCATCTGGCAATTAAAGAAGTGCAATCATCATAATCCAGACCCCGCAGGGGTATTTCCTTAATACTTTTTTTGACAAGAACTTCTTTACGATCATAGAATTGTGGTATCCTCCGCGATAATATCAATAACTTAATATCGTTCACAGTTGAAGCCAATTTGGCGAATATCTGACATATACTGATGTGTTTTTCCTGGAGTTTGTGTGTGTCATCGAGCACAAGCAATATACTTTAACTCCGGAATCCTTCCTTCATCACGCGATAAGCGGTGTCAAGGTCCAGTTCATACGCTCCCTTTACGTAGGTTGATAATTCCGATCGTCCTAGCTTGGAGAGGAATTCCGCAACGAAAGTAATGATGGCCCTTGGAGTAGACCAGCTCTCGCAAGTATACCAGAAGAGATGGTGGGTTTTTCTTGCCTTGGTGGAGAACTTAAAACCAAGGGAAGTTTTCCCGATCCCCGCAATCCCCTGGATCACACAGATACGGCACTCTTCGGATGACAACCACGAAGCGAGTTCTTCTTTCTCTTTCGTTCTGCCGGTAAAATCGGGACATGGTAATATGTTTTCGATAAGGAATATATTCTGTTTTTTGGTATCTTCATTTTTTCTCGGTGCCCGGATCTCGGCAATGTCGACGAAACCGCAACTCTTGATACGAGCAAGGATTTTAACCAAGCTGATCTCTCTTTTATTGCGTGAGAGGATAGCGGCAATTGTATCCGTTTGGAATTCATCTCCGATTCTCACCCGTATCTCGACGTCCATGAGACCTTTTCTCAGTGATACTGCATTTGTAAATCCTTCATGAGTGAGTGAATAGGCTTTCATTCTCCTTCTCTTGTTCTCGATATGGCTCAATTTTTCTGTAATAAGTACTTTCTCACCCAGTTGTTTAAGGCAATACGAGATGTGACTCCTCTTCACATCCACACACAAGGCAATTCCTTCTTGAGTAAGTTCAAGCGGTCGGGTGTATTCTTCCGATAACTGGAAATGGTCAAGCAGATGAAGCAGAACTCTTTCAGGGATGGTTATTCGGTCCATCTGCTTTGTCATGCAAGAGTCCATGGTAACTATAAACCTCCATGATGACTTAAATGTTTTTACAATATTATTACGGTCAATTCAGTTTTTGCATGTAGACGACACTTACTGTAAAGCGTAATAATGTTAAGCATCATAGTGAATCCTTGAACTTATGGAATTATCGATAATTTTTTTTCGGAAATGCCTAAGGTCGAGTTTAGCCGAATGAATGCATGTCGGAATCGATTATATCCGCTGAAACCTGGCGTAAAAATCACTGACGAAATAATTTTATCTAACAATCAAAATAGTGCACCAACTGCGACAAAAATTATTCCGAATAATTTGAAGATAGAGGAAAAAATGAGTCCACATTTTTTGAAAAAAAATTAAAAAAGAATGGGCAGTAAACTGCCCAATTATTATTCAATCAGTCCCGGAACTTTTTGAAGGCTGCGGCGACGATCACCAGAGCCAAGAGGGCGAACATGGGTTCGAAACCCGGTATATACATACCCTTGTCACGCACAAAGAAATCAAAGTACTGTGTTTCGGGCATCGCACTTTGAGCCTGAATACTTGTATCCGATTTTACGACTAATTCAATTCTTGTAACCCGATTTCGATAGAGGGTCCAATCCTGCGGTGGAGTGACTGAGAATTTTATCACTTGTTCCTTTTTTTCCTCAAGCATCATTGTTCGAGTTCCCAGAGAAATTACCCATTCGTCATCAGTCAATGCTTCCTGGTTAGGAATATCCAGTGAAATACGATCTTGGGAATTACCTTCATTCTTCACCGTAACTGCAAATATAATAGGGTCGCCGGGGGATATCTCGATGTATGGTTCTGTGCATGATACTCTTAACTGGTAATACGGCTCAATAGTGATAATGCCTCCTGCTGGCGCAATATTGGATAGAAGCGCTCCAGGAATGGTATTAACAGTTCCCGAAACCTGAACATTCCCCTGAGTTGTAAATGATTGGAAGTTTGGTACTTTTACCACCACAGTGAAGGGTAATGGAGAAGGATTTTGAGCCTCAAAGGTCAGGGTAGACGGGGTAATCGAAGTCACCCAGGGAGATTCAGCAGTAAGTTTGACCACGATCAATTGAACGTTTGAACCCGGACCTATCATCTGAACCGATACTACACCGGAGAATGTAACAATTCCATTTTCCCCGGGACCAACTTTGGCAGTCTGTTCAGGGTTATCGAGCGCGATTGTCGCAACGGGTTGGGCTGCTTCCGCTTCGCCCGGTACTTCTACCATTCCTATGAAAAAAGCTCCGATCAACACAAAGCTCATCAATAACAGTTTTATTTGGGTGTCTCTCATACATACCACCTTAAAGCCAGACGGATTTCGGTTTCGTAATCCGTTGTTCTTTATATAAGTTTTTTCTTAAAATGTAACGTCTTTGGAGACATATCGGCAACATTTCAAGACTATAATCCAGGATTTATTTTCGTCGGGACTCAAAAAGACAAGACCGATATGCTTGGCTTTTCAAGTTAGGTCACCACCTGACAAGGTTTGACCGGTAACGCCGGGGCAAGTCAGATGTGCTCTTGAGTACATCGACATAGGTGAGCCAGTAGGATCGCCCGGGTTATAAGATAGTATATGTATTCCGATATATTAAAGGATATTTGTACATCCATTGCCACACTATTTAAAACTTTCTAAATATAGCATCCCTTGATTGGATGAGTTCCCCAGGTACATATTGACCGGATTACAGGGAAATATGGTTAAAACGACAAAAGAAAAACCACTGTAAAATAAATTAGAAGGTTTTCCCTGTCAAAAATGACAAAACACTTAAATCCTTTTTTTCCATTCTGGCTTTCAATCTCTAGGAGGTAAACAAAATGCCAGCAGTAGTTGACGAGGAAAATTGTGTCGGTTGCGGCGCCTGTGTGGACGTATGCCCGACTGAAGCTATCACGATGAACGATGTCGCTCACATTGACCCAGAAACCTGTACTGATTGCGGAACTTGCGTGGAGGAATGTCCCTCGGAAGCAATCTCCTTGAAATAAATACAGCAGATTATAAACTGAATAACTGCTATTCTTTTTTTCTTTTTTTTTTATACGGGAGAGCCGTAGGCAGCTTTCGGCAGGAATATCCTTCTTCTTGAACAGAGATACCTTACCGGCAAGAATGATTATGGCAAATAATAGTAAACCAATAAAATCCGCCACGTTGAATACCTTATCATAGAATATCATGGATAGGTACCAGTACGTCTCAAGGCAAATGTATTTCAACCATTTCAGGCTATCCACGATACTGGCAAGCTGTTTTATAGCGGTTGATCTGAGAGCAATCAGGAAGGTTCGTGATAAATTTGTTTGCCGGGTATTGAAAAAACGAAAAAAATTAAATAAAAAATGGGCCTGGCCGGATTCGAACCGGCGACCGCCCGGTTATGAGCCGGGTGCTCCACCAAGCTAAGCTACAGGCCCATTTGTGAGCGCAGTGAGCAAGTGGGACTGTCAGATGTGAGCCGAAAAGGCTTACATCGATACAGGCCCAAGGAATACCAAATGGAAATTTAATAATATGCGCCGCCGACCGGATTCGAACCGGTGACCTCACGGTTAACAGCCGTGTGCTTCCACCAACTGAGCTACGGCGGCATATATGGGTGATAATTTCAAGGCTGAGGTATGAAAGCTCATATATAAAAAAATTTGTTCATTTTTAATGATTTATCAGGTGATTTCTCGAAAGAAAAATATCCCCGTGGGGATTTTGGAAGCTAAATATTATGATGAAATGATAATCATTCGAAATCGATCTGATTTATTACTTTTTAACCTGCTTTTTCATTGTCTTTTTTATCGCCTTTTTGGCCGGTTTCACAACTTTCTTCGCAGGTTTCGAGATGGATTTTTTCGCTTTTATTATCCCTTTTTTTCCAAGCACATTTTTCTTTTCCGATTTCGTTGTAGTGGCTTTAATTGGCTTCTTGGCTTTTGGTACCGCTTTTTTTATAGGTTTTGCTGCCGGGGTTGCTTTATCCCTGGTCACCGGTTTCCCAGCCTTTTTGGCTTTAATACTGGTCTTTGTCTTTGGGACCGGCTTTATAGCGGTCTTGGTAGACAAAGGGGACTTCTTTGGCTTCGTTACCTTCACCGGTTTCCTGATGGTCTTCTTGGACGGTTTTTTTATTAGCACCTTTCTTGGTTTTTCCGTATCTTCGTCCTCAATAATAGGCTCAACTTCAAGCGGCTCCACTTCCATGGGTGCTGTGAAAAGTTCCATCTTTATTGGTACCATTTCGGGTTTCTTCTCGGCTTTCTTCTTTTCAAGCTGGGCCAGTTTCTTCTTTTTTATGGTTTCCATCATTTTCTTTTTCATCATTCCAACGGTGGATTCAAATTTATCCAGGTCCATATCGGGTTTGGCAAGCATCTTTATGGTCGAGATCTTTATCCCCATTTCAGAATGGGTCATTGCTTCCTCGGGATATAACCTGGCCCAGACCGTCCAGAGCATCTTTTGTTCTGGTTTATTAGAAGGTTGTCCGGGTAGTTTATCCAGGAATTCTTCCAGCTTT
>Ga0187827_10002655_pt1 | contig 24101 bp, 21 predicted proteins | sample ETNtaG_39_FD_167969 | JGI IMG/M metagenome (GOLD analysis project Ga0187827, IMG submission 167969) | Marine microbial and viral communities from oxygen minimum zone, Eastern Pacific Ocean - ETNP2014_SV_150_PacBio MetaG (Illumina Assembly) | ecosystem: Environmental > Aquatic > Marine > Hypoxic... | reverse complement strand
AATAACTATTAATCAAGATGATTTAAAATTATTAGATGATAAGGCCAAAAAAATCATATCTGAATTCTCTAAAAACATTTCAAAAATAGAAAAATTAAACAAAGAAACCTTAGAACCAATTATTAATACTCTTATAAAATCAAATGAAACTAACTTCAAAGGAGTTGGCCAACCACTAAGAATTATTTTAACAGGATCAAAATTTGGTCCTGGAATTTATGATATAATCGGTTCTCTTGGTAAGGACGAGGTCTTAAAAAGATTAGGAAATAAGATAACTTGATAAAACTGAAGAAGCTTCATCTGCAGAAGAAGTTTTTGATCTAATTTCATTTAATGTATTAGTAAAATCATTAATTTGTTTATCCATAAGACTAGGATTTTTTAAGAAATAAACAACTGATTTAAAAATTTCTTTAGAGTTACATTCGTTTTGAATAAGTTCTGGGATAATTTCTTTGTTATTAATTATATTAATTATATTTGCATATTTAACTTTTATTAAAAATTTAACAATCATAAAATTTAAAAAATTCATTTTATAAATTATAATTGATGGAATTTTTGCATTACAAATTTCTAATGAAACTGTTCCAGATTTAGAAACAGCAAATACAGAACTTAATAAAATTTGAGATTTAATATTTTCATCAGAAATAACTTCAATATTATCTAAATTTAAATTTTTAATATTATCAATTATATAATTTTTATTTTCATCAGTTGCATGAAATACAAATAGATAATCATTAAATTTATCATTCATTAACTTTATAAAATCTATTAAAATGGGTAAAAGTATACTTGTTTCTGATGATCTACTTCCTGCAAAAAGAGATATAATTTTTTTATCTTTTATAATTAAATTAGATAAATCAGTTTTTGCTTTATAGTTTTTTTCAAGCAATGGGTGACCAACAAATGTATTATTAATATTTTCTTTATCAAAATATTTTTTTTCAAAATTAAATAATAAAAGAATATGATCTAAAAACTTTTTAAATTTCTTAACTCTACCCTCTCTCCATGCCCAGATCTGCGGGGCTACATAATGAACAGTTTTTATATTTGGATCGATTTCTTTAACTTTTTCAGCAACTCTTAGTGTAAAATCTGGACTATCTACACTAAATAAAATATCAGGTTTAAATTCTATTATTTTATCTACGGTTTCATTAATTTTTTTTTTAATTTTAAATAAATTCAATAAAACACTTGTAAAGCCAATATAAGTAACTTCTTTAAGGTCATAAATTGATTTAATGCCTAATGAATTTAGATGCTCTCCACCAACACAAGAATATTCAATATCTGAATTATTTTGTTTTAGTTTGGAAATAACAGTTGAAGCTAATCTATCTCCAGATGGTTCTCCAGTAAGTACAAATATTTTTTTCATTTAACTGTAATAAAAATTTTGTTTTTGTTGGCAAAATTAATGCATTTATTTTTATCTAGAAATATATTCTGCTTACTCTTTAGAACTATTCCTTTAAGCCCTGCTGTTTTGCACTGTTTTAAAGTTTTTAAACCTACTGTAGGTAAATCAACTCTAAGGTCTTGTTTTTTCTTTGGAAATTTTACCAAAACTCCATTGTTTCTATATTTTTTACTTTTAGATTTGATAAGCATTTTTTCAGTTCCATCTTTCCCTTCAATGGCAATGACCTTTTTGTTTCTAACAACGGTCCCCTGACTAAAATTATATTTGCCTAAACTGTTTAAGGTTTTTATTGCTTTATCAATATCAAATTTATCATATGTACTAGGTTTTAATTTTGAATAGTTTCCTTTTTTAAGTGTTAATTCAGGATTGTACGTAAATGAACTTATGGTCTTTATTCTTTGTTGATTTAATATATTTATGATTTCTTTTAAAACAGCTGCATCACCTAGTTTTGAAGCCTTAATTATTCTTGGGATATAATAAATACCTTTTAAATCTAATTTAAGTTTTGAAAAATTAGGTTTTGATACTTTGCCTGCAAATAATACTTTTTTGCAGTTATTTTGTTTCAAAATATTGATAATTTTACCAAACTGTCCAATTGAAACAGTGTGGGATTTTTTATCTTTTTTAAATTTTTTTGATTTAGATAAATCAATTATTAAATATTTTATTTTTTTTTTCTTTATTTTTTTTAGAATTTCAATTGGGAAACTAGTGTCTCCAAATATTAAACCAATCATCTTACTCCTTAGAAAAAGGTGTACAAATAGATCTCTTTTTATCCTTTGTTATAAATTCAATAACATTCTTTACTAATGGGTTTTCTTTAAACTCTCCGTTTAATTTACTTAAATTATCTGTAAGATTTTTTGTAGCAAAAATTTCTTTATATGCTTCTGTAAGCCCTAAAATATCTTTGTTTTCAAAGTTTGCTCTTCTTAATCCAATTAAATTAAGCCCTTGCAGGTAATTTCTGTTACCAATTGATAAACCATAAGGAATAACGTCGTGCAAAACACCGGTCATACCACCAATCATAGCCATTTGACCAATTCTAGTAAATTGCTGAACTGCAGAATTTCCTCCTATAACTACATTGTTCTCAATCGTAACATGACCACCTAAAGGTACATTATTTGCTATAATAACATTATTTCCCACTTTACAATCATGAGCGATATGTGAAGAAATCATAAACAAACAATTATTTCCAATTTCGGTTATGCCACCCCCTCCTTTAGTACCAGGATGTATAGTTACATATTCTCTAATTTTATTGTTATCTCCAATTATCAGTTTGGTTTTCTCACAATCAAATTTTAAATCTTGTGGATCATTGCCAATAGCCGCAAATGGATAAATTTTATTACCATTTCCAATTTTTGTATTTCCTGAAATGTTTACCTGTGAATGAATTATAGTATCATCTCCAATTTCAACATTAGGACCAATTACAGAATAAGCTCCTATTTTTACTGAACTTGAAACTTTAGCTTTACTATCTACTATTGCAGTTTTGTCTATCATTTATTTTCTCTTATAAAATTTTTTAAACTTTTCGCTGGATAACCCATAACTTTAGAATTGTCTGGTATATCTTTAATTACACCGCTTCCACCGCCTATTTGAACATTGCTACCAATTTTTAAATGGCCCGAAACTCCAGCTTGTCCACCTATCATTACATGGTTTCCTAATGTGGAACTTCCAGCAAATCCAACTTGTCCGGCTATTATACAATTATCACCAATTTTAACATTGTGAGCAATATGAATTTGATTATCTAGATAAGTATTTTTTCCAATTATAGTATTAGACATTGATCCACGATCAATGGTAGAGCCACATCCAATTTCAGCATTATCATCAATTATAACTATACCAATTTGAGGATATCGATAATTCGATTTTTTATCAGGGAAAAAACCAAAGCCTTTTTTACCAATTACACATCCATCTAAAATATGAACATTATTATTAACTATAGTATTTCTTAAAATCACATTAGAACCTATAGAACAATTATTTCCAATAATAACATTTTTTTCTACAATTGAATTATGTCCAATAGAACAATTTTTTCCTATTTTTACATTTTTACCAATTAATACATTATTTCCAAATTTAACTTTTTTCTTAAAAGAAGTTTTACTTATATCTTTAGAAGTTATATCAAAATCATCAGTTAATGAATCGGGATAGAATATTTTTGTAATTTTTGCTGCAGCGACTAAAACATTGTCGACTATTATTTTGTTACAGTTGTCTGGTAAATAATTTCTTAGATGTTCTGTAGTGATGCAGAATAGAGCTTTTGTTTTAGATGCAAGAGTAAAATATTTTTTTGAATGAAAAAAGGTAATATCCTTAGATGTTGATGTTGATAAATCTTTAACATCATTAATATTGATATTTTTGAAATTATTAATACTTTTCAAACCTGAAAGCTTAAATAATTTATCTATTTTAAAAGGACCTTTATTTTTAAAAAAAGGATTGTTCATTAATAAGTTTAATATCAAAACTTAAATTAATTACTTATCAAGATTTATTGCTAATTATTTCCTATCTACAATTGTTGCGGACCACTGAGCATCAGCCATTTTTTTTCCTTCTACGAAAGCTTCTCCTTTATATTTCCAAACTCTTCCGTGAGATCTAATGGCTTCAATATTTAATTCTAATTTGCAGTCAGGTATAACAGGATTTCTAAATCTGGCTTTTTCAACACTCATTAAAAAAACTAATTTATTTTCATATTCAGATTTATCAATTCCAACAGCTGTTAATGCTGCCGCGGCTTGACCAAAAGCTTCCACAATAAGAACTCCAGGCATAACAGGATTGCCTGGGAAATGTCCTTGTACAAAAAAACTATCTTTTCTAACGTTGACAATGGCTGTTGCTGAAAATAACTTTTTAATATTGGTTAGTTCATCAATTAATAGCATAGGTTCTCTATGTGGCAATAAATCAATAATTTGTTTTTTATTTAATTTTTCCATCATTATTTTAGCTCTATATATCTAATTTCATTATTAAGTATTTTTAATATTTCTTTGGATATGTCTAGTTCAGTTTTTCCAATAACTACATTTTTTTTTTCTAATATTAAAGAAATGTTATTTTCATTTGCATATTTAGCAAGAATATCATTTATAATTTTTAAAACTTTGTTTCCTGCATTATCCCTAAGATTCTTTAATTCATTATTTTTTTTATTTTTAAATTCCTGATAAGAATTATATTTATTTTTAAGTTCAGAAATTTTTAGTCCGTATTGCTCTTCTTTCAAAATATTTTTTTGTTTAACTAGGTTATCTTCTTCATTTTTTATTGTTTTTTCAATTTTTTTAAACTCTTCTATATTATTATTATTAATTTTTTGAAGTTCAATATTTATATTTTTTCCAACTTTAGATTCAGTTAATAAATAATTAACATCCAAATACAAAATTTTTTCTTCAGCAAAAGAAAAATTAAAAATATTAATTAAAAAAAATAATAGAATTATTTTTTTCATTAAAAAGTAGTACCAATATCAAATCTAAATGTTTCAGTTTTATCTGTATCAGCCTTTGTTATTGCTTGTGCAAATGAAAAACTTAACGGTCCTATTGGTGTAAACCAATCAACTGCCAATCCTGCAGATGATCTAATTTTGCTATTCTCATCAATTGAGCTATTGTAGTCTACGCCCCATACATTTCCTGCATCAAAGAAAAGACTAAAATCTATATTTTCAAGTTCATTTAATAAATTTGGCATTGTAGTAGTAAAGTTAAATGCCGTTGCATAATTTCCACCAATATAATCTGCTCCATCTTTTGGTCCTATTTTTCCTGATTCAAAACCTTTTAATCTTTTATTGGGTATATAAATCCTTTTAGAAATCCTTACATCATCACCTGCTAAAGATGTAACTGAGTGAGCTAAAAATTTTAATGATATTATTGCATTTTCATTTGGTGAATAGTATTTTGCAAAATTGTATCTATTTTCTATACTATAATCATCGGAATAAATTGGTATTGTTTGATTAAAAGAGCTTATAAAACCTGAAGAAGGTTGGAAATTTTGATTTAATCTATTTAAGGTTAATCCATAATTAAAATTACTGTCAAAATAATCCCCTTTTTGTTTTTGTTTAGCGTCAGATGCAGCAGAAGATGTTTTAAGAGTTTCCAAATAATTAGAAAAAGATGGAGAGAAATAGATATCTTCAAACTGTTCAAAAGATGTACCTATAGAAAAGCCAGTTTTTGTAGTTTCATATCCAAATCTTTCCATATTATCAGTTTTTGAGGCTTGAATGCTTGCAAGTAAACTTTTATCGCTATTTTTGTAATTTGGATTATTTACAGAAAAAATTCCTACTGTCCCATTGTTACTAAAGCTTATATTACTAATAAGTTTTACACCTGTGCCAAGGTAATTATTTTCCTTAATTCCAAATGATAATGTTGATCCACTTGTTCCTGTGCCAGCACCGGCTGAAATTTCTCCTGTTGGTTGTTCATCAACTGTTATATTAATAACTTTAAATTTATTAGAACTACCATTGCTAATTTTTTTATCTACTTTCTTGAAAATTCTTTTCGCTTTAATTTCATTTATTGATTTGTTCATTAGAATTTCATTAAAAGCATCACCTTCATCTAATAATAAAGAATTTCTAATTACATTTTCATTGGTTATATAATTTCCATAAATGTTTATTTTTTCTACATAGAATTTTTCTGATTCTTCTAATTTAATTATTAAGTCAATTTTATTGTCTTTTATAATTTCATCATATTTAGCGTTAATAAATTCAAATTCTTTAGTCAAAGCTATTTCATCTAATCTTTTAAGGATTTTTTTAACTTTTGATAAAGAATAAATTTTGCCTTCTAATTTATTTTGTATTTTTATAAATTTTGAAAAGCTATCAATAGAGTAATCATCAGATACTAATAAATCAATTTTACCAAAATAATATTTTTTACCTGCATTTATATTAAAAATTAATTCGAAGTCTGTATCATTAATTATTTTAGCTGAAGAACTTTCTATTGATACATTATAATAGCCTTTATTTTTATAATAATTAAATAATAAATTTTCATCTAGTTTTATTCTATTTAAATCTAAGTATTTTTTGCTGCTAATAAATTTCCAAAATTTTGCTTCTTCTGAAACTATAATTTTTTTTAATTTATTATCTTTAATTTTTTTATCTCCAATAAAAGTTATTTTTTTTATAAAAGCTTTTTCTCCTAGATTTATATCAAATATTAAATCTACAGTATTATTGTCATTTTTTTTTAAACTTGTTGAAACTTTAGAAAAATAATAGCCATTTGTTCTTAAAATATTTGTAATTTTTTCTTTATCATTTTTAACTTTGTTGTTTATAAACGAGCTTTTTTCTTTCATTTCAGTTTGTTCAGTTAATAATTTAAGAATTCTTTTATTTTTAATTCCTTCAAATTTTAAAGTTTGTATAATTGGGTTTTCTACAACTAAAATGTATAAAATATTTTTATCTAGTCTAATATTCACATTCTTAAAAAAGTTTGTTGAGTAAATTTTTTTTATTATATCGTTTAAATTATTAACGTTTAAGTCGGAATTTAATTCTACTTCAGAAAATATTTTTATAGTATCTGATGAAACTCTTTGATTTCCTTCAATTTCGATTTTTTTAACAATTTCAGCCTTTGATGAAAATGAAATTAATAAAAATATAAACAATGCTTTAATATATATATTCATTTAACTTAATTATCTTATACATACTTTTCTTGTTTTCAATCTAACATCTTCTGATAAAGTTGTTATATCGGATATTTTTTTAGGTTTTTTATCAATTAGATTTGAAAATTTTTTATTTTTTATAATTTTTATCAAATTTTTATTAATTTCAAAAAACTTAATTTTATTCTTTATATATAAATCAACTAGCTCATCATTAGCTGAAATTAGCACAGTTTCAAATAAAGTATTATTGTTATTAATTTTTTTTAATATTTTTAAAGATGGATATCTTTTTATTTCAGTCTTCTTTAAAGATAAATTATTAAGTAAGTTAATATCAATTTTTTTTGTGTTAATTTTTTTTATTTTTTTTTGATAAATAGAATTAAATATTGGAATTTTCATATCTGTGTCATGAGCTAAAATTTTGATCTGGCCATTGTTAAATTTAATTATAGAATGAATATATGAGCTTGGATGAATTAGAATATCAAATTTATTAATATCAATTTTAAATATTCTTTGTGCTTCGATTACTTCAAAAACCTTATTCATTAAAGTTGCTGAATCAATAGAGATTTTTTTTCCCATACTCCAGTTTGGGTGTTTTATTGCATCTTTAGGTTTAACATTTTTTAATTTATTTAATTTATAATTTAAAAAAGGACCACCTGATGCTGTGATGATCACTTTATCTACATTATTAATTGATTCATTTTGTAATAATGACCAAATCGAAAAATGCTCCGAATCTATTGGTATAAATTTAGTTTTATTTTTTGTTAATTTTTTTTCTATTAGATCCCAAGCACATATAATTGATTCTTTATTTGCTATTGCAATATTTTTTGTTACATCAATACAATTAATTGTTGAATCCAATCCTGATAAACCAGTTATGGCACACATGATATAATCAATTTTTTTTTTAAGTAATTTTTTTTTAAGTTCTTTAAATGAATTAAATACATTTATTTTTTTATTTATGAATTTTTTTTTATACTTTGTGTATTTTTTTTTATCAAATATAATTACTGATTTTGCATTAAGAATTGATGATTGTTTAAATAATTTTTTTACATTTGTGTTTGTAGATAAAAAAATAACATCAAAATCTTTTTTATTATTTTGAATTACTGTGGCTTTATTTTCTCCAATAGATCCGGTTGAGCCAAGAATTCCAATTTTTTTTTTTTTCATAAATTAATAGAATATTTTTTCTATAATATAAAAAGCAGGTACTCCGAAAATTATACCATCGATTCTATCTAAAAGACCGCCATGTCCTGGTAATATTGTTCCGGTATCTTTAACTTTAGCTTTTCTTTTAAAATAAGAAATAAATAAATCACCAGATTGACATATAAAAGATAAAATCAAAGTGATAAGAAATATTTCTGTTACACTATGGATCATTCTTTCATGGTATATAATTGAAAATAAAATCGTTGGAATTAATGAAAATGTAAATGCTCCTAGGACTCCAGATATTGTTTTTTTTGGACTAATTTTAGTTAATTTTTTTCCACCTATTGATTTACCAATTATATAACCCCCAATATCAGAAAAAATACACACAAATAAAACATGTATCATAATTATTTCTTCGTATTTGGATAAATCAAAAACTGAGTAAGTAAAAAATATTAAATAAAAGCAACTAATTATTTTTGATAAAACAACAGATATTATTTTTTTATTCCAAATTTTTTTTGCTAAGTTGTTAAATTCAAAAAAGCTAACAACTGAAGCTATTATTAACAATAATAACCATAAATATTTATGAAAAAAAAGACACGCCAATAATACTGTTAACAAAATAATTGATGTGAAGATTCTTTTTGATAAGTTATTATTCATTATATATTTCCATAATTTCTTTTAATTTTTCTAAACCTATTTAATATTTTACTGTAATCATTTTCATTAAACTCAGGCCACAATTTCTTTTCAAAAAATATTTCGGAATAAGCGAGCTGCCATAACAAAAAATTGCTTAATCTTTGTGTGTTTCCTGTTCTTATCAAAAGATCTGGATCTGGTATATTTTGTGTAAACAAATGTTTTGAAATATTTTTTTCATTAATCTTTTTTTTATTTTTTCTAATCATATTAAAAGAATGTATTAATTCACTTTTAGAACCATAATTTAAAGCCAAATTAATTTGTAATTTTTTATTTTTAAAAGTTTTTTTTTCAGACTTGTTAAGAAGATTATTTATTTTTTTTGAAAATCTTTTTTTTCCAATAATTTTTAATTTAATTTTTTGTTTATTAAATTCAGAAATTTTAGTTAAAAGAAAGTTTTCTAATAAATTAAACAAAAAATTAATTTCTTTTTTTGGTCTTTTCCAGTTTTCTGTTGAAAAAGCATATAAAGTTAAATATTTAATTTTATTTTTAATTGAAATTTTAATAATTTTTTCAACAGTATTAAGTCCTTCCTTATGTCCCAAGTTTCTAGATTTTTTATGCTTGATTCCCCAACGACCGTTGCCATCCATGATAATGGCGACATGTTTAATTGAGTTCATATCTTCATTATTTCTGTTTCTTTAGAAATAACTTTCTCATCAACTTTTTTTATTTGTTCGTCAGTAATAATTTGAATTTTTTTTTCGAATTTTTTTTCGTCATCTTCACTTATTTCTTTAGATTTTAGTAATTTTTTTAATTCATCATTAGCTTCTCTTCTGATATTTCGTATTGAAATTTTGCATTTTTCACCCATAGATTTAATTAATTTTTTTATTTCATTTCTTCGTTCTTCACTTAAATCTGGAATTGGGAGTCTAATTAACTGTCCATCAATTTGTGGATTTAATCCTAGTTCAGATTTTTTTATTGAAGAATCAATCAAAGAAACATTATTAAGGTCCCAAACTTGTATGTTTATCACTCTTGGTTCTGGAGTTGTTATGCTTGCTAATTGATTTATAGGCATTTTTTGTCCATATACATCAATCTTAATAATATCTAACATATTTGCATTAGCTCTGCCTGTTCTTAATGATGACAGTTCTTTAGTAAAAACCTCAAAGGTTTTTTCCATTTTTTGTAAGTAATTATTTTCTTTGAACATTACTCACCAATCTTAATTCTATAAAAATCTATAATTCTTAAATCTTTAAATCCTAATTCTTGAATAATATCTTTTACTTTTTTTTTTGGTTCCATTACCCATTGTTGAGTTAACAAGCTATTTTCTTCTTTAAATTTATTCATTTTACCAGAAGTAATTTTTTTTGCTATATCTTCTGATTTACCTGAATTTTTTAATTCTTCTGCTACAAGTTCTTGTTCTTTATCTAAAATTTCTTTTGTAATTCCACTCACATCCACAGAAATAGGGTTTGAAGCAGCAATATGCATAGCTAATTGCTTTCCAAACAAGTCTAGTTTTTCAGATATTTTATCATTATTTAACGAAACAATAACAGCTAATTTTGACAAATTGTCTTTAACAATAGAGTGTAAATATGAATAATTTTTAGATTTATTATGGTTTAATGTTTTTGTTCGCCCTATTGTTATTTTTTCACCAATTTTTGCGATCATAGAAACCAAATTTTCCTCAACTGTTTTATTGTTTTTCATTTTAGAATTTTTTAAATTTGCTAAATTTGAATTAGCAGAATTATTTATTTCACTTAATTCCTTTACAAATGATATAAAATCTTCATTTTTTGCAACAAAATCTGTTTCACAATTTACTTCAAGTATGGATGTTTTGAATTGATCTCCACTTAATGAAATTACTCCTTCTTTCGCTTCTCTAGACATTTTTTTTGAAGCTTTTGAGATACCTTTCACTCTAAGGATTTCAACTGCTTTATTCAAATCGCCGCTTGACTCTTTTAAGGCTGCATTGCAATCTTTAAATCCTGCACCTGTAGATTGTCTTAGTTGCTTAATTTTTTTTAAATCACTCATTAAAATTAGATTAATTTAAAAGATTGTTCTTTATTTTAATTTCTTCTTTTTTGTTATCTGAAATTTTTTCTTTTTTTTCTAATTTATTTAGAGATTTTTCGTCCGGATTTGGATTCTCTTTTTTTGCATTGTTAATAGTCTGTTTTAGAAGATTGCAATATAAATCTATTGATCTTCTTGCGTCATCGTTTCCTGGAATAGGAAAATCAATACCTTCAGGGTTTGAATTAGTATCCAATATAGCTATGATTGGTATTCCTAGTTTTATAGATTCTTTAATTGCTAATGATTCGTAATTGGTGTCTATAACAAATACTAATTCTGGAACTTTTTTCATAGATGATATCCCTCCTAATGATTTTTGAAGTTTATCACGCTGGACACTCATTTTTAAAAGTTCCTTTTTTGTAAAACCTCTATTTTCAGAAACTAAATCTAGGTTTAATTTTTCTAGCTTTTTAATTGAATTAGAAATTGTATCCCAATTTGTTAGCATACCACCAAGCCATCTATGATTTACATAATATTGATTTGTTTCTTTAGCTAAATTAGCAATTGCTTCGGATGCTTGTTTTTTAGTAGAAATAAATAATATTTTTCCATTTGTTGAAATAACGTTGTAAACTTTTTCTAAAGCTATATTTGTTAGCTCCAAAGTTTGTGTTAAATCTATTATGTGGATTGAATCTCTTTTTCCAAAAATATATTTTTTCATTTTTGGATTCCACCTTAATGTTTTGTGGCCTAGGTGGACTCCTGCTTCTAATAATTCTTGAATTGTTAAGTTTGGTATTTTCATTTTTTTTCCCGGTTGTACCACCACAATTATTTCCAACTAAGGACCGGAGGGTTGTTAAACCAAAAATTGTGTGCGTATTAATTTAGTCAGTTTTTTACAAATTAATTTTGATTTAGACAAGTTTTTTTTTAATTAATTTGAGTAGAAAATCCGTCTTTTTTTAATAAATTCATTGAATTTCTATCAATTTTCCTATTTTTTTTTAAATTAAAAATTAATTTCCCTTTATTAGTATTAATTTTTAATTTTACATTTGTGCTTCCGTTAATTTCCAAATGATTTAATTTAGAAATATTATTAACATCATTAATGTTAATTTCTAAATCTCTTACTGGCTTATTATATAAATCTTTTATTAAAACAAGCTTATTAACATTTATACGTTTAAATCTATTTTCATCATCAGATAAATTTTTCATTAATGTTATTAACAATGAATTGCCTTCAGCTAAAATATTTCTGTTTAAATTTAATGTGTCAGAAAATATAAACAGTTCAAAAACACTAGATAAATCAGTAAGTTTAATTATTGCATAAGTATTTCCTTTAGAAGTTTTTCTTTCTTGAATTTTTAAAAGTGTTGCGGCTATATTTGATTGTTTAATATTTTCATCAAAAATAAATTCTTTATAATCAATAATTTGATAATCTTTAAAAATTTCTTTAAATTTATTAATTGGGTGGTCTGAGATAAAAAAACCCAATGATTCGAATTCTTTTGAAAGTCTTTCTTCAAAGTCCCAATCTTTAATTTTTTGAAGTATATTTTTATCTTTTAATTCATCAATTTCATTTGGATCAAATAAATCAATTTGATTGGTTGATTTATTTTCATAAAAATTTTTTGATTTTAATATTAAATTAGGAATGGAGTTGTGTATAGATTGTCTATTATTGAACAATTCATCAAAGGCTCCAGCTTTTACTAAGCCTTCAAGTTGCAGTTTGTTTATATCTTTAGGATTTACCCTAATTATAAAATCATAAATTGATTTAAATTTTCCATTTTTTAATCTTTCATTGACAATGTTTGAGACAGCTTCGTAGCCTACGCTTTTGATTGCGCCTAGTGCATAATAAAAATTATTATTTTCAGACTTAAAATCAGCAAAAGATTGATTAATATCTGGTCTAATTATTTTTATTTTCAATCTTTTAAGTTCTTCGTAAAATTCGCTCAGTTTATTCTGGTTAGAAATATCCATTGTCATTGATGCCACAAAAAACTCATTTGGAAAATAAGTTTTTAAATATGCAGTTTGATAAGCTATAATTGCATATGCGGCAGCATGGCTTTTATTAAATCCATATTCGGCAAAAGGCTCAATTTTTAAAAATATCCCAGCAGCTATATCTTTGCTTATTCCTTTTTTTACTGCTCCTTCAATAAATCTAATTTTTTTTTTTTCTAGTTCTGCTCTTTTTTTTTTACCCATTGCCCTTCTCAATATATCTGCTTCTCCGGCAGTAAATCCTGAAAGTTCTTGTGCAATCTGCATTACCTGTTCTTGATAAATTATTACACCATAAGTTGGTTTAAGTATTTTCTTCAGTTTAGGATGAAGATAATCAGGTTCTTGCTTTCCATGTTTACAGTCATTGTATGTTGGTATGTTACTCATTGGACCTGGTCTATATAAAGCTACTAAAGCAATAATATCTTCAAGATGGTTAGGTTTCATATTTGTTAAAGCATCTCTCATCCCAGAGCTTTCCAACTGAAATAATCCAACAGTATTTCCTGAAGACAGTAATTCAAAAACTTTTTCATTATCATAGTTAATATTTTCAATTTTAAATTCTTTATTTTTTTTATTAATTAATTTTTGTGTTTTATCAATTACTGTTAAAGTTTTTAGACCCAAAAAATCAAATTTTATTAATCCGGCATTTTCAGCTGAATACATATCGAACTGAGTTGATGGTAACAATAAATCAGATGAAGAGTCTTTATAAAGAGGTACCGTATCAGTTAATTTTTTATCTGCTATTACTACGCCGGCAGCATGAGTTGCTACGTTTCTATTTAGACCTTCGAGTTTTAATGATAGATCAATTAGTTTTTTTACTCTTGAATCGTCTTTTATTAATTTTTGAAGACGCGGTTCATTATTAACACATTCTGTTAAACTTTGAGGTCTAGATGGATCAAAAGGTATCATTTTTGAAATACTATCAACAAAACCATATGGCAATCCTATTACACGACCAACATCTCTGATTACCATTCTTGCTTTTAATTTTCCAAACGTAATTATGTGAGCTACACTGTCTTTATATTTTTTATTTAAATAATCAAAAACCAGATCTCTTTTTTCTTCACAAAAATCAATATCAAAGTCTGGCATTGAAATACGATCTGGGTTTAAAAATCGCTCAAAAATTAAATTAAACTGAATCGGATCAAGATCTGTAATAGATAAACACCATGCTACTAATGATCCAGCTCCCGATCCTCTTCCTGGACCAACCGGGATATCATTTGTTTTTGCCCATTTTATATAGTCAGATACTATTAAAAAATAGCTTGCGTACTTCATTTCATTAATAATTTTTAATTCATGCTCTAATCTTTCCTTATAGATTTTGAATTTTAAGTGGGTTTTAATTTGTTCTTTTGGAATTTTAAAAGTGTTTATAAATTTGTTAATCAATCCTTTTTCACTATAATTTATTAATGTTTTATCTGCATTACCATCTTTTTCAGAGCTGATATTAGGTAATATTGGTTTAGATGTAATCGGTCTAAAATTACATCTCAATGGTAAATTATAATTATTTTGCAAAGCTTCAGGAAGATCTGAAAATAACTTATTCATCTCATCGGTAGATTTAAAATAATGTTCATCTGAAAATGATAGTCTATTTTTATCATTCAAATAAGATTTTTGCCCAATACAAATTAATGCTTCATGTGCATCATGCATAGATTTATCCAAATAAAATATTTCATGTGTGGCTATTATTGGAATTTCAAATTTTTTTGATAAATTTAAATTGTAGTTTTCAAATAATTTTTCGTTTTGATCGTTATGTCTTTGTATCTCAATGTAAAAATTATTAGAATATTCCTTTTTTAAAGTTTTATAAATTTCTTCTATTTCGTTAAATTTACCTTTATTAAATAATTTTCCTATTAAACCATTGATAGTGCCTGATAACAAAATTATATCACTTGTTTTTTCCAGCAGGTCATAAAACTTACATTGTGGTTCAGGATTATTATTTTCTAAAAAAGATTTTGATGATAGCTCTATAATTCTTTTGTAACCTGTATTAGACTTTGCAATTAATGGTAATAATCCCACTTCATTTTTAAAATTAAATAATATTTGAGTTCCGATTATTGGTTGAGTTCCAGATTTTGATAAACTTTCAGAAAATTCTAAAGAACCACATAAATTAGAAGTATCAGATAGTCCTATAGATTTAATCTTATTAACTTTACAATAACTTTTTAAATCATCAATTTTGATAGCACCTTCGCATATAGAATATTGTGTATGTATTTTTAGATGATTAAATATATTATTGTTTGATTCTGGCATTAGAAGTAATTTTTATTTTACCACTAATTAGTTCAATTTTGCAATCTGCCTTATTGGCAAAAAATCTATTATGAGTTGCAAATATTATTAATCTATTTTTGTTTTTTAGTTTACATAATATTTTAAAAACTTCTTTAGCATTTTTAAGATCTAAACTACCAGTTGGTTCATCTGCAAGTATAATTTCAGGTGAATTAATTAGCGCTCTAGCAATAGCAACTCTTTGCATTTCTCCGCCAGAAAGTTCTGAAGCTAAATGATTTTCTCTACTTGTTAAGCCTAATTTTTTAATCAATTTTTTTGCATCAATTAAAGCTTTATTTTTATTCTCGTCTATTGATAATCTGGATAAATAAATATTTTCAATGACAGTAAAATCAGATAACAAATTATTATCTTGATAAATAATACCAATTTTTTTCGCTCTTAATCTATCGTTAAAGTTTTTTAATGAGTAATTTATAGTATGATTAGATATTTTTAAGATACCAGAATTAGGAATATCAATTAATGAAAGTAAATTTAGAAGTGTTGATTTACCTGAACCAGATGGTCCCATTAATGAATATATTCTACCAGCTTTAAATTTGAAATTAATTTTATTTAACACTTTAATTTTTTTTTTAGACTTATAATTTTTTACAATATTTTTTAACTCAATTATATTATTCATATTTAAGTGCTTTTGCAGTGTTCATACGAGAAGCTTTTAATGCTGGATAAATTGAAACTATAATAGTTATTGCTATTGAACAAATTGCAATTAATAAAATAGAATTAGGATTAATTTCAGATGGAAGTTTGCTTAGGAAGTATATTTCCTCAGGAAAAAGCTTAATGTTAAAAGTATTACTTAAAAATTCACGTATATTTTCTAAATATATAGAAAATAAAACACCCAATGTTATTCCAAATAATGTTGCTGCTGTACCTATTAAAAAACCAACCATAAAAAATATTTTTGAAATTGATTTATTCAAAACACCTATTGATTTAAGAATAGCAATTTCTCTTGTTTTATTTTTAACTAAAATAGTTAAACCAGAAATTATATTGAAAGCTGCTACAATAATTATTAACGAAAGTATTATAAACATAACATTTCTTTCAACCTTAAGTGCGCCAAATAAAGATTTATTTAAATCAGACCATGTATAAACATAATAATCTTCAAAAATCTTTTCTAATTTTTTTTTAATAATCTCTATATTTTTTGGATTTTTTAAATATATTTCTAAATTTCTTTTAGAATTTTTTAAATCAAATAAATTTTCTAAATCATTAAGGTTAATAAAAGCAACATTTTGATCAAAGTCAGCTATTTCACTATCGAATATTGAATCAACGATAAATGTTTTTTGTTTAGGTAAATTACCAATTATTGTTTGTATTCCCGTTGGTGACATTATTAATATTTTATCACCTACATTAATATCATGCATAAAGCTTAATTCTTTTCCGATAGATATATGATCTGGATTTAATTTTTTATTTCCAAAAAAATTAGAACTACTAACAATAGATAATTTTTTAAAATCATTGGATAAATAACCTCTTAATAACAGTCCTTTTGTATAATCTTTATTAATAAGAACGGCTTGACCATTATTACTATATACAAATACTTTAGATAAAATATTTAATTCTTTATTGTTAAACAAATTTTTGTCAATTGGTTTTTCATAAATTTTAATAACTGCATGGGGATTAAATCCTATAATTTTTTCCACTAATTCTGATCTAAATCCATTCATTACAGACATAACAATAATTAAAACAGCAACACCAAGACTAATTCCTATAAATGAAAAAATAGAAATTATATTTAAAAATCCATCATTTTTTCTAGTTCTTAAATATCTTAATGTAACTTCTTTTTCTAGTTGTGAAATCAATTTATTTTTTTTTATTAATTATAATTTTAGCTATATCTTCAATAGATAAATTTTTTGTTTCTTTTCCAATTTCGTTAAATTCAAATGAATCACCTTGAGATTTTTTACCAATCATAATTTGAAAAGGTATACCAATTAAATTAAACTTTTTTATTTTGGAAGAAAAATTTTCATCAGTATCGTCAATTATGGCTTCAATATTCTTTTCATTTAAATAATTATAGATATTGTTTGCTTTTTTTATATTTGAATTATCATTTTTATTTATAAATGGAATAATAGCGCATTCATATGGCGACACAGAAATTGGCCAATTCATAATTTCATTTTTATCGTCATATTTTGCTTCAATAATGGCTCCAACTAATCTTGACACACCAACACCATATGATCCCATTTTAACAAATTCCTTTTTTCCTTTAAAATCTACAGAAGCATTCATCGGCTTTGAATATTTGTCTCCAAAATAAAAAATATGTCCAACTTCAATTCCTTTTGTGTGTAGTCTAAATTCTTCAGGTACATTTTTTTCAAATTCATTTTCATTAAATTTTTCATCTGTTACTGCATAGAATTGTTCATATCTTTCTCTTAATTCATTTAATGATTTTTTTTCTAATTTTGTTTTATCGCTGTTAACATCAAATATTCTTTTATCAGTATAAATTTTACTTTCTCCAGTTTCTGCCAAAATAATGAATTCATGAGACAAATTTCCACCAATCGGTCCTGTGTCAGCTGCCATAGGTATAGCAGATAATTCTAATCTTTGAAAAGTTCTTAAATAAGAAAGAAAAAATTTATTATATGAAAAATTTGCTTCATCATCATTTAAATCAAATGAGTATGCGTCTTTCATATAAAATTCTCTACACCTCATTATTCCAAATCTTGGTCTTAGTTCATCTCTAAATTTCCATTGAATATGATAGAGCAGTTGTGGTAAAGATTTGTAGGATTTCACACTTTTTCTAAATATATCGGTTATTAATTCTTCATTAGTTGGCCCATATAACATTTCTCTGTTTTGCCTATCTTTAATTCTCAACATTTCTTCACCATAATCTTCATATCTTCCACTTTCTTTCCAGATTTCACTAGATTGTATTGTGGGCATTAAAATTTCTTGAACACCAATTCTATCTTGTTCTTCTCTGACAATTTGTTCTATTTTTTTCATTACTTTAAACCCAAGTGGTAACCATGAATATATTCCAGCTGAAGATTGTTTTATCATTCCTACTCTAAGCATTAATTGATGTGACTTGATCACAGCTTCAGAAGGATTATTTTTTATAATTGGTATAAATGATTTTGAAAATAGCATTTGTTATATTCTTATCACATTAATGTTAGTTATTGGCTTTTTTCCAGTTTTTTCTTTTGTATATTTTCTGCATGTTTTTTTTAGTCCATCAATTAAATTTTGATTTTGTTTAGTATTTTTTAAAGAAAATGTTTTAGTAAGCTTTAATATTTCTTCTTCTAATCCATTAAAAAATTCTTCTTTTTCGAAAATTGGCAAACCTTTAACATTTACTAGTGGTTTTATGTGCAATGTTCCTTTGTTTGAAATAATTAAAGTTAAGTCAACATAGCCGTTATTAGCCAGGTTTTTTCTTTCTTTAATAAGTGCTGAATCTTCCTCTATTGAAATTTCTCCATCAACACACAGTCTACCACTTGGAGCTTTATCATAAACATGTGGTTTATCGCCTGGAAAAATTTTTACTATATCTCCGTTTTCTACTTGTACAGGATATGGAATTTGCATTTCATGAGCAAAATTGATTTGTTCTTTCATATGTCTGTGTTCACCATGAACTGGTATAAGAGACTTGGGTTTAATCCATTTATACATGTCCTTTAAGTCTTCTCTATTTGGGTGACCAGAGACATGAACAAATTCTGTTTCTTCTGTTATGACATTAATGCCATATTTTAACAGTTTGTTGTGAACGTTATAATGTTTTCTAACATTGCCTGGTATTATTTTTGAAGAAAAAATAACTGTGTCATCTTTTTCTATAAATACATCTGGATGTGTAAGGTTTGAAATTCTATTTAATGCACCCATTGGCTCACCTTGGCTTCCAGTACAGAGATAAACAATTTTATCTCGAGCTAATTTTTTACTATCTCTAGGATCAAGAGGATCTATTACGTTTTGAAGATAGCCACATTGTCTAGCAGCCTTATATATTCTTTGCATAGATCTGCCAACTAAGGATATATGACGACCTATTTTCTCTGCACAAAAAAATACGGTTTCCATTCTAGCAACATTAGAAGCAAAAGAAGTTACTAAAATTTTTTTTTTTTGACGTGACATAACATTAAGCATATTTTTTCTAACATCTGCCTCTGATCCAGCTCTTCCTATACTAAAAACATTTGTTGAATCACATATCATGGCTAGAACGCCATCATCACCAATTTTTTTTAGTTTTTCTTCATTAACTTTCTTTCCAACTAAGGGATTGGGATCAACTTTCCAGTCACCAGTATGAAAAATAGTTCCAGCTGGAGAGTCAATTTTTAAACCATTTGGTTCAAGTATAGAGTGAGTTAAAGTTACAAATTCTATTTTAAAAGGATCAAGATTGATTATTCCGTTTAGCTTAACAATATTTAAATAAGGAATTATATCAATTTTTTTTTCTTTAAATTTCTCAGTAACAAGTGCAGCTGTAAATGGAGTTGCATAAATTTTGCATTTTAATTTTTTCCATACATATGTAATTGCACCAATATGATCTTCATGGGCGTGAGTTAAAACTATACCTAATAAATTATCTTTTTTATCAATAATAAAACCTGGGTCAGCATATATTAAATCTATTCCTGGTAGACTATCATCAGCAAATGTAACGCCAACATCAACTATGATCCATTTTTGTGAGCCAGGTTTTCCATAAGCATACAAATTCATATTCATGCCAATTTCACCAGATCCACCTAGTGGACAAAATATTAATTCGTCTTTCATAATGATTTAGTTATTTTTAAGAGTCCTTTAATAGTTATATCTTTGTCTACAAAAACTTTTTGTCTAATTGATTTAATAAATAAATGAGAATAACCACCGGTAAAAATTACTTTATATTTTTTTTTAGTTTGTTTAGAAATTTTATCAATTATATTTTCTACTAATCCAATGTAGCCCCAATAAAAACCAGATCTTATAGCAGAAATAGTGTTTTTTCCTAAAATATCTTTAACTTTCTTTAATTTTAATGAGGGTATAAGTGAAGTTTTTGAAACCAAAGTATTAAGAGAAAGTAAGACGCCTGGTGCAATGATACCACCTAAATAATTATTTTTAACAATGACATCAAAAGTTGTAGCTGTTCCAAAGTCTACAATAATATAGTTATTTTTATTGTCATTAATTCCAATTGCGTTACAAAGTCTGTCAGACCCTATTTGTTTTCTATTGACTAATATTTTTATTAATTTGCTTATATTTAACTGTTTTATTTCAAAACATTTTAATTTTAAATTTTTTAATATAAAAATTTTTATTAATCTAAATATATTTGGAACAACACTACTAAAGATGACTTTTTTTATGATAATATTTTTTTTTAAAATAAAAGATAAATTTTTTTTGAGATAACTATCAGTTATTAAATTTGAATTTAAAATTATTTTTTTTAATAATTTCTCTTTTGAGGAGTAAACACAAATTTTTACTTCAGTATTACCTATATCACCAATAACGTACATTTTATATTCTTAATCAATTCAATTATTTATGCAAATAGTTTTAAATTTTTAATATAATTTTTTTCTATGTTTTTAATTAAATTAGGTTTTTTAACTTTAAGGCCGGTTTCTTTCAAAATATTAGTAGTTGGATAATTTTTTATCTTTGGATTTTTAACTAAATTAATTCCAATTCCAATTATTATAAATTTTAATTTTTTATTAAAAGCTGTTTCTTGAAGTATCCCACAAATTTTTTTATTATTAACTAGCAGATCGTTTGGATACTTTATAGCTATACTTTTTTTAAAATATTGAATTAATGCACTTTTAATTATTTTACAGTTTAAAGTAGTAATTTTTTTTAATTGTATAGTTTTTTTAATTTCAAAAAAAATAGTCATAAATAAATTTCCTTTATATGATAACCATTTATTGCCGAATCGGCCTCTACCTTTTTTTTGAAAATCAGCAATAATTATACCTTTGGTTAAACCAGTTTTAATTTTTTTAATTGCCAAATCATTGGTGCTATTAACTTTTTTATAAAAAAATTTTTTAAAACTCATTAAATAATATTTATTTTTTCTATTATTTCGATTAAAGGGCTAGGGTATACGAAATAAAAAAAAATAAATATTGATGAAAAAACTAATGATATTTTTAAACCAATATTATGATTGCTTTCGTATTTTTCTTTCTCAGAGTCAAAATAAATTATCTTTATTAATCTTAAATAATAAAATGCAGCTATAACAGTTGAGAGTAAGCCTGTTATAGCTAAAAAATACATCGATTGCTCTATCACTGCAGAAAAAATATAAAATTTAGCAAAAAAACCAGCTAGCGGAGGTATACCTGCCAATGAAAATAATACTATTAAAAATGAAAATGATAATATTGGATGATTTTTTGATAATCCTGATAGATCTTCAATATTTTCGAAATATTTTTCGTTTCTTCTTAACATAAAAAGACAACTGAAAAATGCCAAATTCATAAACAAATAAATTAAAATATAAGTTATAGAACTTTGTATTCCTTGGTTAGTACCAACTGATACGCCAGCTAAAGCATAACCCATATGTCCTATTGAACTGTATGCAGCTAGTCTCTTAAGGTTTTTTTGTCCAATAGCAGCAATTGATCCAAATAACATGGAAGCTATTGATAGAAAAACAATTATAATTTGCCATTGATCTATAATATTTAAAAATGGAACGTAAAGAATTCTTATAAACACTGTTAAAGCTGCAATTTTTGGCAATATTGCTAAAAAAATAGTTACTGATGTTGGCGACCCCTCATAAACATCTGGCGCCCACATATGAAAAGGAACAGCTGATATTTTAAATGCCAAACCAGTAATAATAAAAATTATTCCAAAAGTTAATCCATAACTACTGTGGTTTATATTTTCTGCTATCAAATTGAAATTTGTTGAACCAGAAAAACCGTATATTAGAGAGCAACCGTAAAGAAGAAGACCTGATGATAATGCACTTAAAACAAAATATTTTAAACCAGACTCTGAAGATAATATATTGTCTCTATTAAATGAGGCCAGGACATACAAAGCTAGAGATTGAAGTTCCAAACCCATATAAAATAAAATTAAATCATTTGAACTAATCATTACCATCATTCCAAGTATTGATGATAAAACTAAGATTGGATATTCAATTTTATTTATTTTAATTACTTGAATATATTTGCTAGACGAGAGTAATACAAAAATTCCTGATAAAATTGTTAAAATTTTCATAAATGAAGTTAAATAATCAATTTTGTAGCTATTATTAAATAATTCTGCATTTTCATTTATAGGAAAATTAAAAATCAAAGCCAAACAACTCAATAAGGATATAATACTTAAATTATAAATTAAATTTGAGCTGTTTTTTTTAAACACTCCAATAATTAATAAAATCATAATTGACAAACAAAGAAAAATTTCAGAATAAATAAAATTTAAGTTAATCATTTAATTTTTTACCAAATTTAAATTATCGTTATAAACTTCTATTAAATTTTCTATAGAAATTTCAATTGTACCTAATAATGGTTCTGGATAAAAACCAAAAAATATAATTGGAAAAACAAGTGAAGAAAGAATAAAAATTTCAGATTTATTTAAATCTATCATTTTTTTTAGTTCATTTTTCAAAATTTCACCAAATATAATTCTTTTATAAAGCCATAACATATATGCGGCAGCTAAAATCACTCCTAAACTTGCAATAGTGGCTACTAAAAAGTTTTTTTTAAAAGTTCCAACTAAAATTAAAAACTCACCTATAAAACCACTTGTACCCGGAAGACCAATTGCACCAAGAGTAAATACCATTAAAACTATAGAATATTTGGGCATTACAGAAACTAGTCCTCCATAATTAGCTATTAACCTAGTATGCGTTCTCTCATAAATTACACCAACGGATAAAAAGAGTGCCGCTGAAACTAATCCATGACTAATCATTTGAAATATACTTCCTTCTAATCCTTGTTGAGTAAATGTAAATATTCCCAATGTTACAAATCCCATGTGTGCTATTGAAGAATATGCAATTAATTTTTTCATATCTTCCTGCATTAATGCAACAAGTGAAGTATAGATTATTGCAACTAAGCTTAAAAAATAAATTAAAGGAACAAAGTACTCGGAAGCTATAGGAAAAAGTCCAACAGAAAATCTTATAAATCCATATCCAGCCATTTTTAATAAAATTGCAGCTAATAGAACAGATCCAGCCGTCGGTGCTTCAACGTGCGCATCTGGTAGCCAAGTATGAACAGGCCACATTGGAGTTTTTACAGCGAATGAACTGAAAAATGCTAACCATAATAAATATTGGTAATTCTCATCTATGCCAATACTGTAAAGATAAGTCACATCGGTAGTTCCTGTAATCCAATATATTGAAATTATAGCAATCAACATAAGAACAGATCCAAGAAGTGTATAAAGAAAAAACTTAAATGCAGAATAAACTCTTCTTTCACCGCCCCATATACCAATAATTAAAAAC
>Ga0187827_10002653_pt1 | contig 24107 bp, 18 predicted proteins | sample ETNtaG_39_FD_167969 | JGI IMG/M metagenome (GOLD analysis project Ga0187827, IMG submission 167969) | Marine microbial and viral communities from oxygen minimum zone, Eastern Pacific Ocean - ETNP2014_SV_150_PacBio MetaG (Illumina Assembly) | ecosystem: Environmental > Aquatic > Marine > Hypoxic... | reverse complement strand
AGCATCATAAAGGAAAAAATATAAACAGTACCCGATGTACTGAGCTAGATCCTACAAATGAAGGTACCCGATGTATTGAGCCAAATTAATAAAATGAAAAAGGTACCCGATGTTGTGAACCTTTCCAGCTAGAAAATATAAATAGCACTTTCCGTATAGTATATTCATGGAAGGTGGATTAGCATGAGGCTTCACTACTTAAAAGCATTTGGATTCGTTGTCGTAATTATCTTGTGTAGTCTTTTATTTCTCGTCCCCTCGGAATCATTATCCGATCACGAAGTTTCCCCCCGACTCAATCCGGTTTTGGGATCATCCGGGGAAACGCGGGAAGAATCTGAGTGGAATTATAGCCAGGTTATCGGTACTGAGTTTGGACGGGGGAATTTCGATAACGTCACCATCAGAGGAACCGGGGAAAATGCACGGATCGAGCTGGCCAACTTGGACCGATGGGAGAGGTTGAACGGGACTAGAACGGGGCCCGATTTGAGGTGGATTGATCATGATTATGACATCACCTTTAATGAAAGCAACCAAACACTGATCTATGATTCAATTTTAATAAAGTTAGTGGTTTTTGGTGGCGTTAGACATTTTTGTGATGGTAACCTTTTTGTTGATTATGAATATTATTCAAACGACACATGGACATATTACCCAGATACGGACAATTGGACTGAAATGCAGCCAACGGTTCATCCAAAGGCTAGGGTCTATCATAAGATGGCCTATGATTTCGAGGCAAAAAGGACTGTGATGTTTGGTGGATCAATGTACCGGAATGAAACGGGACTTCTTAATGACACTTGGACGTACGACTCGACTAATAACATTTGGAAGAACATGACACCATTAACTTACCCTACCCCACGAACAAAACATACCATGCTATATGACGAGCAATTAGACAAAGTACTCCTCTTTGGCGGCGGATTCAACGAATCCTGGACTTATAATATTTCAAATAATTATTGGTCAAAAAGGTATATTGAAAACGGTCCGAATGTAGCATGGTGCCAGGCGGAATACGATAATGTGAATAATCGAATAATCTTGTATAACGAAGAGGAGATATGGACCTGCACCAACGATCAGAATCGCTTCAGGGAATCCGGCACCTACGTGTCAGAAAATATAACGTGTCCGGATAATGAGAAATGGGAAACACTTATCATAAACAAAGCGGAACTTTCCAATACACTCATCAATGTTTCTATCCTAAATGCCACCGATAACAGTACGATATCCGGTTTTGAAAACATTCGCTCGGATGGTGAAATAAATATAAGCAGCATAAATTCCAGTTTCTACCGCTCAATTCGATTAAAAGCGACGTTCACAAGTAACGGAATATACTCACCGACTCTATTCTCATGGTCCATCAACGGGAAACTGCGGGACATACCCAAATTGATGGCGAACATTCCTACGGATATCTTCATAGTTGAAGATACACCCGAGAAAAATATCATAGATCTGGCTGAATATTTTATTGATAATTATTCCCAAATAGAGCCAACCGTTTACGGGTTCTTATATACATCCGATACCGATAACATAACCTTGTCTCTCGACGGGTCGAGAATAGACGTTACTAATCTCGCAGAGAACTGGAGCGGAAAAACGGATTTGATAGTATATTGTGGGAACATGCACGGTCTTTTCACATACTCTAACCTCTTTCACATATGGGTTACGAACGGGAGTGACAGGCCGATGTGGAGATCGAGACCACCTTCTATAACTTTGGACGAGGATACCAATTATACCTCTTTATACTCATTGGACGAATATGTTTTGGATGCTGAGAGGGATGAGATGGAATTCACGGTAAGGACGGACGATCCTAATATAGCCGTAGAACTGAACGTGGAAAACCACATATTTATTGTTCCTGCAAGTGATTATTTCACTGACTCGTACATCACCGCCACCGTGTTCCAAAAGAACAACCATTCTTTGAACAGCTCGACCACAATTTCCTTGAAAATCCGACCAATAAACGACGCACCACAAGTTACCCTGGTTTACCCTCTGAATGGAAGTACAGTTCCTGAGAAAGCGGTGGAATTAAAATGGAATATTATGGATGTGGAAAATACTCAGGATAAGCTATACAGCGATCTTTATCTTGGTAAAAACGAGACGCCCGAACTGTATTTATCGAATATTTCCGGAAATAATGTCACCATAAATGATCTGGGAAACGCTATGACGTACTACTGGTACGTGTTACCATATGATGAGGAATATGTCGGTGAATGTAGGAATGGTACATGGTACTTTTCAACAAATATCTCCGCGGAAACGAACGACGACGCTGATGATGACATTTCGGGAGATGACGATGGTGATGATGATACATCGGTAGATGAAGACGATGATGATGATACATCGGTAGATGAAGACGATGATGATGATACTTCGGTAGATGACGACGGTGATGATGATACTTCGGTAGTTGACGACGCCGATGGTGATACTTCAGGAGACGATGACAGCGATGATGATGTTGGGGATGTTGACAATTCGACAGGGGACTATCTTCCTTCGAGCGAAGTAAAAGAACCGGAATCAAGATCGAGGTTAATCCCTATCGTCGTAGGATTGTCCATCGTCCTTATCCTCATTATTGGTTATTTCTACATTATGAACAGGCGCCAAGGACCTGAAAAAAAGAACGAGGATGAGTTCGGAAGGATCGAGCAGGAACCGCCTCATCAAAGTCCTTCCGAAGCGGAAAAAACAGAGTAAAATTTATACTCTTGCACGATTGTTAGACCAGCATGGGCGATAAACCGCTTCACGTCCCGGACAAGGTGACATGCGAGAAGTGCAAATACATTTATAAGAGCGCAGTTACCGTGTTCGCCGCAAAGGACGTGATCTACGAATCAAAATGTCCTCAATGCTCCCATCACAACAAAAAGAAACTGAAAAAGGAGACCATACTGAGCCTGACAAACGCTGGCAAGGAGGACGTACGACCTCCTTCATCGAAGTCAGACAAAAGGATTCCCGATATGTTCAAAGAGGCGGACCGAAAGGGACTTTATCTCGCCGTGGGTGCGGTGTGCGGATACCTGCTGGGATGGATATTAAAATGGCTCTCCGAGGACGGAAATTCCTTTGTCAACAATGCCGGTAGTTTTTTTGAGAAGCTGGCGATACCGGTATTCGGGCTCGGAATTGTACTGCTGCTTTTCGCCATAGCCACAAGAAAGTTCCCTGAATAATTTATATTTCAGGCGTAATAGAATTCTCCCGAAGATTTCTGCTCCCGGTCCAGCCTGGAGTCATTTTTGTTTACTCTTGGACGGTGCGTCTCCTTATCCCGTCTGAACGTCACGTCGAGGTTTTTCAAGAACCGGTTCATCCCGGTTCTCAGGTCGAAGGGCCCAAGAGCGATCCCCAGGCTGGAAGGCTTGCCGGTAAACACCATGAGCGAGTCCGCGATGAGGTCTATGAAATAAACGTCATGGTCCACTACCAGTGCCGATGACGACGACTTCTCAACCACTCGGCGTACCACCTTGGCTGCTTCCATTCGCTGGTTTGAATCAAGATAAGCCGAGGGTTCGTCCAGAAGGTATATGTCGGCACTTTTCCCCAACGTGGCAGCCAGAGCCACTCTCTGAAGTTCACCACCGGAAAGGTCTCCCACATTTTTGTTATATAGTTTATTCATTGCCAACGGTCCTTCGACTTGAGCCCTGTAAAATCCCGATTCCGCTTCCGACCCCAGCTCGATGTAAATGTACTCCCTTACGCTGCAATCGTGTTCAATGGTGATATACTGGGGTTTGTAGGCCAGCTCAAGTTCCTGCGGTACCTTGCCAGTGTCGGGCTCAAGCTTACCCGCCAGCATCTCCACGAAGGTGGTCTTCCCGGTGGCATTGGGGCCTACCATCCCGATCACCTCGCCGTAATGAACGGTTCCCTTTCCCGTGCTAAGAGAGAATGAAGGAAATTTCTTCGTCAATTCGGGAAATTCAAGCATGGGTCCCGCAGGCCATTCTCTCCGTGGCGGCTTGACCTCGAATGTGATGGCGTAGTTTCTGAAACGGATGTTCTCCTTTTCGAGAAAACCCCCAAGATAGGTGTTGATGGCGTTCCTGGCGCTTCGCGGTTGGGCCACCACTCCATAAGCGCCTTCCGAGCCGTACATCAGGTAGACCGACTCGCTGAGAAAATCCAGTATGGCCAGGTCGTGCTCGATCACAATGACCTGTTTTTCCCGGGACAGCTCCTGAATGACTTTTGATACATTTAGCCTCTGGTATATGTCGAGGTATGATGAGGGTTCGTCGAAAAAGTATATATCGGCGTCCTTGAGAACCGTGGCTGCAATGGCCACTCGCTGAAGCTCGCCCCCGGATAGTTTTTTCAGTTCCCTCGTTCTTATCCGATCCAGGTCCAGCCTCTCAATCAATTCATCCGCATTCTTTTCGCCATCGACCCCGTGAAGAAGCTCGCTTACTGTGCCCGATATCACCCTGGGAAGCTTGTCCACATACTGGGGTTTCAACGCCGGCCTTATGGTCTCGTTGGCCAGCTTCGAAAAATAATTGAACATCTCAGTACCTGCATATCTTTCGAGAACCGTGTCCCAATTGCCTTCGGCTTCGAAACTCCCGAGGTTCGGGACCTGATTACCCGAGAGTATGTTGATCACGGTGGTCTTCCCTATCCCGTTTGGGCCCAGGAGACCAATGACCTTTCCTTCCTGCGGGGTGGGCAATCGGAAGAGGCGGAAACCGTTCTCGGAGAACTGGTGGACTATCTCTTTTTCAAGTTCTTCCGCCAGGTTGATGATCTTTATTGCATCGAAAGGGCACTTGTGAATGCATATGCCGCAGCCCACGCAGAGTATCTCGCTGATCTCGGGTATTCCTTTTTTACCGAGCACGATGGTCTCGTCACCCATTCTTACACGAGGACAGTACTTGTAACACTCGTGTGAACATTTTTTCGGCTGGCACCTGTCTCGTAAAAGCACTGCGATCCTCATATTTCATCATCCTCGATATCATGTCCCGTTGATAGAATAATTTAGCTGTTATAAGAAAAAAAAATGGCGCCCCGAACGGAATTTGAATCCGTGTCCTCGGCTCGACAGGCCGAGATGATGGGCCGGGCTACACCATCGGGGCATATTGTCAAATGTGCATACTTCGACAAAATGTCGAGGCCTTTCGAGTAACGTCTCGAAAGGACTAGATGCATCTTTGATGCATCGAAGGTTTGCAGATTTGATAATGTTCGCAGAATCGCAACCCGTAGGTGCCTGAAGAACGAAGTTCTTCTGCACCCTAATAGAATCTTGATTCTATGTCGGGAAACAGGATGTTTCTGAGGGCTCAGGTGTGCCGTGAGGTGCATCGGAGTGCAACGGGAGCCCGAAGGGACCGATTCTGCTGAATTCATATACTTGTGGAGTCATGGGTAAGATATTTTATCTATTAAAGATTTTGGAGATATTTTTTGTCTGGATATTGTTACATGGGCGAATTTTGCCCAGCTATGGTTTTTTCACTCTCGGAGGGCTATATTACAATTAAGATGACCACAATGGTTATTTAGTTCGACAGGTATTTACCGACATCAAGGATTTTGGTGGTTTTCTTGTTCGAAAAAGTTCTTATAACGACTGATAACGTCGATATCATCGACAATGCGTTGATATATATTGATGCCATGTTCCCCAAGGCCAAGCTCCACGTTATATCCATCCATGACAAGAGCCAGATCACAACAGAACAACTGGATAACGTCTTCAACAGGCTTTCCCAGGAAGGCGCCGAAGAAACCGCAAACCTCACTGAAATGAAGCTCAAGCAGTTAAAAATGAAGGCGAAAGTGAAAGTACTTGAGGGGAAACCGGGCAAGGAGATTGCTGCCTACGTCAAAAAGAACGGGATCGATATTATCATAGCCGAGACCTATGACAAATACGGCCTTCAGACCAAGAAGCTGGAGCCTCTCCTGGAAGAACTCGCCCGCCAGGTAAACGTACCTCTGCTTGCCATGAACACTCCCGACAACCTGCGGAAACCCAAGAGAGTTCTTGTAGTTACCGACGAAACCGAAAAGATCACTAACGTCAATCGTCTTCTCAACTATCTCTATTCATCCTACAAGTGCAGCTTCACCTTTATGGTCCCCCGTGCGGACGCAAAGGGAGTAAAGACAAAATTGACGAAACCGATCCTTGACATGGGTCTATCATTGAAAACCAAAAGGGCACGGGTGGGGACACTCACCAATCTAACCACATTGGCAAATGCCGCCATTGAGCATTCCCAGACCCACGATATTGTGGTATTTTCTCACCACGAACGAAAGATGGCAGACCTTTTCTCAAACTCGCTAAAACAGGTTTTTCTGAAATCCAAGGTCCCGGTTATCGTGGTCTATCCTCATCACAAGATAAAGAACAACTGAGAATTATATCCCATTATAACACCTATCTATAGGTCGTAATTGTACATCCGGTAGGTCTTGTAAATTTTCGTCCCTACGAACAATAAACAACAAAAGATCACACATAACTGAACGTATCGTAGCTATCCACTAAACTCTCTCTGGCAATTTCCGCCTTCTGGTAGGTCTCTACGAATTGTCCGCAGTTACTGCCGATTCGGTTCTCTTCCTGCTCGCCTATGCTGAGAAGAGCTTCATAACCTTCAGCCTTGATCCGGTCTAGAATCCGTTCCCCTTCTCCTGATTCTATGGGTTTCCCAATTATTCCCGGGGCCAATTGGTTCCGGTTCGCCATATATGTGGGATTCAGAGGAGTCATCTTGATAAAGAACAGGTCCGGCGAGAAATTCTCTACCATAGCCTTCGGGTCAAGTGTGAAATCCTTCGCAAGTATGAAGTTCAACGTTATCTTTTTACCGCCTTCATCATGGAATCTTTCCGCATAATCGGCGATCTGCTGAAATGACATTTTCTTTATGGGGATTATTCTATCTCTTATCGTGATGTCGGTAGAATGGATGGAGAATTGGAGCTGGAAACTCCTTGGGTAATGTCTCTTTTTAATATCCAATAATCTCTTGAAAAAGTTATCCCGGCCGGCAGGCCCCACCGTGGAAAGCGATGGGATAAATCCGGGGGCGTCATATCGCTCGGGGAACTCGTCCAGAACAGTGAGAACTTCATCGTTGTAGGCCGGCTCGCCCATCCTGGAGAACTGGACCTTGAACTTCGCAACTGGAATCCGGTCTCCACCAAAGCGCTTCCTAACTACGTGGTCGATCTGTGCGAACATATCTTCGGTACTGATCTTTCCCCCGAATGAACCCCCTGCATCGCACATTATACAGCTAACGGGACACCCTAGAAGGGTGGATATGATCATCACCATCTTCTGATTCCGGTCGAATGGCGGTTGTAACGATTCCACGAACTCGATGTAATGACCTTGATCGGTTTTGGCCAAATATACGGTTGCCAGGTCGTCCCTGCCGTACTTTTCGATTATTTTCATTCAACCGTCCTTCCATCTTCGTTTTCCCTAAGATAGATATCCATTGCACTGCGCATACCATCGCCTACGGATACCGAGGCTTGCCTCATCAGACCACGGACGACGTCTCCAGCGAAATACAGCCCTGAGATTTTTATTTTTCCATTAAAACAATCCCCAATAACAGGGGAGAGGAAGTCAGTTGACGGGACACGTCCTATTGCTGCCAGAAGATAATCGGCGCGGATTGTCGTTTCCCTTTTTTCCGGGTCCGATCTCAACAGCAAAGACAAGCTTTCCGCTTCCTGGACGACATCAACCACCCTGGTTGACGTCAAGTATTCGATATTGTCCGCCACGGACACCCTTTCATAAAGCAGTGGGAGGCATTTACTGCTCGACCCGCGATTCAAAAGGACCACTTTGTTCTTACGGGCAAGGTTTAGAGAGTAATCAAAAGCTGCGTCTCCGGCCCCCACAACAGCGATTCTTTTGTCTCTTATCCCCTTCAGATGAACTACCTCGTAGAACAATCTATCCTCCACCGTCTCCTTTTTGACCCCCCATTCGAACTTTCTGGGCCGGGTACCGGAAGCTATAACAAGATTCTTAGAACTAATGATGCCTGATGAGGCAGTTAACGTGTGGAATAATCCATCTTTGTGATCCGCATTTATTACTGTATCCTCGAGAATATCCACATGAAGCCGGTATAACTGTCCTATAAATAACTTAACCAGGTTCTGTCCGGATATCCCCTCAGGGAAACCCGGGTAATTCTCAACCAGATTGGCATTTCTCAGCAGCCCGCCGATCTCATTATTCTCAATTATGACAAAATCGATGCCGCATCTTTTCAACTGTATAGCGGCTGTGATACCCCCCGGGCCCGCGCCGATTATACAGGTATTTACCGTCTCTTTCAATGGAAAGCCTCCTTCAATCGGCGCAATTCAGTTATTGTCGCAAAACCATGGGAAAGATTCAAAAGAGTGGCATTGTGGAATGATTCGTTGTAAGTGGCAGTACCGTCAATTGGGAAAAAAACGTTGAAATTTCTGTTAAAGGCACTTCTGGCGGTACTCTCGCAGCAGAGGTGGGTCATGACTCCGCAAATAACTATATCCGTAATCTCTTTAGAGCGAAGGATATTTTCCAGATCAGTATTGATGAATGCATCGTAGGTCGACTTTTCCAGTATTATCCCTTCAGTGGTATCCAGCGAGGATATTATCTCACTTCTCTCATCATCCCCGGGCGTCGAGTCCTTCCACCAATTTAGCATTGTTGCAGGGGAGTCGTCAGATAAGTGCCTTGTAAATATCACAGGGCGCCCGCCTTTGTGGAACAGATCGATGATTTCTTTCATGCCTGGAATTATGGCTGGAGCCGACGGAACGAAAGCATGTGAACTCTCTGCAAGAAAATATTTCTGCATATCCATTATGAGAAGTGCTGAATCAGCTGGTTCAAACGGATACCTTTCGTACCTGTGTTGGAAAATCTCCTTTCTTGCGTACCATTCGGCCACCTTTTCCTCTATGTTGTGGCTGGTGAAATAAGCGGTTTTTTCCATTAATTGGTGTATTCTCAAGTACGATATACGTTTTACCGTTGTATTTATCATGGCATACGTTTTGGGGTGAACGGTTCCGTGAAGTCGGACTGGTTCACTTTCAACAGGCTCCGTGAAGAATAACTTGGGCCAATCACGTCGGGAAAGCTTCCATTTTTTCTATTATTCACTGTGTTGGTAAAAGAGATATTCCACAACACTTATATAGCTGTAAAAATCATGCTCCAATTTTTTATTTATACACAATGGTGTTATACTATCTCTTGGAAACCATGGATGTACAGTGTGGTGAAATCGATATACAAGGAAAAAGACCTAACTTATCCTCAAGCAATTTCCATATGTTTGGATGGAGGAGGTCGAAGGTCGATTTAATATTTATGGAGGAATAAAATGAACAGATTGGATATTGCCAAAAAGGTAAGAAGAAAGATACTTACGCATATCAAGAACAACCCAGGAAGACATTTCAGCGAGATATTGAGACGATTGAAGTTATCGTCGGGTCGTCTGACCTACCATATTTTGAAACTGGAAGAGGCTGAAAAGATCTTTGCGAAATACGATGGATACTGGAAGAGATTTTATCCCATATCCGCGGTGAACGATGTTATACCGAAATCACTCACGCCCAAGCAGGCGGAGATACTGCGGATCATAACTAAACATCCGGGTTCGACCTACATGAAGATCGTTGATCGTTGCGGAAAAACGCGTCAGGCGATATATTATCATATGAAGAAACTCGCTGAGACGGGAATGATCAGAATTGATTGCGTTAAGGGCAAACATTTTTTCTACCTCGGAAAAGCGGGAGAAGGGTCCAATGGAAAATAAAGGGATTTACAACAAAAACAGATGTAATATATTCAATTTCATTATAGAAAATCCCGGAAAACATTTTAGCGAGATAAAAAGACGGTTGAACCTGACCAAACGCGGATTGGGTTATCACCTGGAGAAAATGGTGAAAGAGGGTTTGATCGCAGAGAAACCCCTGGGAATATTCAAGTTCTATTATCCAGCCAGTATGGAACAACCCGCAACGAAACTGACACCCATGCAGCAAAGGATATTCGATATCATTAATGAAGAGCCCTGTACCACCGATGAAATCGCGGATGTTATGGGAAAATCCAAACGCTCGGTAGAATATCACCTGGGTAATCTATCGAAGCAGGGGTATATATTAAAAAAGAAAGCCAAAAAGAAGGGCTTTTACTGGCATGCGGAATAGGTGGAATAACGTTCATCCTGCTATTTACATAATATCCTTGGGTATGGTAAGCAGTCCAACGGAAAAATAATTTCAGGAAATGGCTTGCTTCAACCGGTCATACATAATGTCGGCGCTTCTCCACCGATCCTCTTTGCGTTTTTCGAGGGCTCTCAGGATCACAGTGTCCACTCTTGGAGAAACCTCTGGGTTGTAATAGGAAGGCGGTTGTACTTCCTCGTTTATAATTTTTCCCATAATACCCACCGGGTCGTCTTCCCAGAACGGATTATAATCAGTTAGCATCTCGTAACCAACGATACCTATCTGGAAGATATCGGTGCTCCAATCAATCTGGCCGTACTTCTTTCTGCTGATCTGCTCGGGAGCGCTGTAAGCGAGAGTACCCTTTGTCCCCACCGTCTTGGAGGCGGATTCGGCCGCCATAAGCTTTCCGATTCCCCAGTCGGTGAGCTTGGGTACGCCGTCCCTGGTAAAGAGAATATTTTCCGGTTTTATATCCCGATGGACCGAGGCCATTCGGTGTGCGTATGAAATTGCATCCACCAGTTGAATGAATATACTCAATGCCTCCTGTGTTGACAACCTTCTGTCGTCCAGAACATCCTTCAGGCTGCCTCCTTCCATTAACTCCATTACTATACTGGGGATGGGATCCAGATTGTAATCATAAAAAAACACGATGTTATCGTGCTCCAGCTTGTTCCACATCTTAGCCTCTGATTCGAATTTGTCGTATATGGATGAATCCAGCGTCTGGTCAATGAATTTAGGCATTTTTATTGCAACCTCGCGGCCTGTGTCATCTGTGGCCTTATACACGGTGGCAAAACCACCGGAACCGAGTTTATAGGATATGGTGTAACCAGGAATTGTATTGGCAATGGAGGGTGGAACCCTCTTTTTAGGGGATCCGATATTCACCTTGATATTTCGGATAATGGGACCTGTTCCGCCACCAACGGAAGGCGGGGCCGGTCTGATATCGGCTCTTTGTACCGAGGGTGGTGAAATGGGGGGCGCACGATTTAAATCCAGGCCTCTGGGTGGGCGCGGTACCGTGGGACTTGATGTCTGATTTGTCTGCATGTTCATTAACGCTCTTTGCTGCGCCTGTATCTGCTCCATCTGGGAATTGTACATCCACCTCTCATTCTCATCTTTCCAGTATTGGGCCCAAAATATTAATGCGATAAGACCCGGTATGGCACATACCAGATAACCGCTAAGCCCGATCACCATGTTTAAAATGGCTGCGAAATAGACGAAACCTTTGGATTTCCCATTCAAGGCCTTCACGCCCCCGATTATACCGATGATGCCGGTGGCCAGGTAAATAAAACTAAAACCCAAGCAAAAAGACTTCTCCATATCAAAAAAACTAGTGCTTTCATCCCCGTTACCGGAAGAATAGATGGATCCATCATCGGATGAATAGTCATCTTCGCTTTCGGAACCTGGGCCATAGGTTCCTATCCCTAACATGAGAATGCCAACGAAAGCTAGGAGGGCAATAGAACCCGAGACTATCAACAGCACTCCAACCGCTTTATTTTTCCCCATTTAATAATACACCTTTTTCTTCCTTTATGATGATCGATGAGTTGAATATTACCATTCGATATTGTGATTTATGGATTTATGGATTTATGGAAAATGTCGTTTTTACCCTCGGGACAATGTATTTTATTTTATATATTTTTATTTATCTCATGTAAAATGATTTTTCGGTTAGCATTTGGACTGGCCTCAATTCTCCGAATGGGATTGGCCACCTTCGTTTAGATTTCCTGAAAAGGTATCGATGGAAATGAAACGCATAAGTAAAAGAATTCTGGGATTTATTTAAATATTCATTAGCCGTTTGCAAGAGCAATGATTGATTCGCCCCCCAATCTGGAAAATGAATCATCCAATACGTCCAATAAAAAAGGGATTATAATCATCTCTACCATTATCGGGCTGCTGATTCTTTTCTCTCTCCTGGTCATCCTGTTCCCTGAAACGTTCTATGACGGTTTTCTCTACAAGTATTACATAAAGAGCTTTCTAGAGGATGGTGAATACAATCCGGTTGATACCACCACTTACGGCCTTATGATCGCCGGGGCCATATTCGGCATATATAAAATGCTGGGCAGGCATAATATCAAGGTTGACCGGCGCGCCGTGCTGGTAATCCTCCCGTGGATGTTCATCGGAGGAAGCTACCGGGCTCTCGAAGACGCGGAATTCTTCCAAAAACCCGTAATCTATCTTTTCCGCTCTCCAATGATCTATTTTACCATTGCCATTACCGTCGTGCTGATCATAATTTACTCACACTGGGTCCAGGTCTTTTCAAGGAAAAAGAATTGGAAGATCGGTTTTATTCTTTCCGTAGCCATGCTTGGCTTCTTCGACTGCTTGTATCTTATCTATTACTATTCCACTGACAAGGGCATCTCATACCAGTTCACTCCACTTTATCCCCTACTCCTCTCGCTTCCCCTGGTCTATCTTCTCTATGTCGATTCCAGGCGAAGAGGATATGGCGATATGAAAACGAACATCCTTTCGTCCGGCCTCTATTTTCTCGGACTTTCGGCATTGCCCATTGCGGTCTGGCCCGGGATTGCTACTTGGGAAACCCATTTCATTTCTACCAGAACCATCAATCCGCTTGCATGGAGCTCCTTCATATACGTTTTTCTCATTGCTGCGGCAGCAACGGTTTTACTGGCAGGTGTTTTTTTTCTGCTTAAACGAAGAAATAAGAAACTAGTTGTTTTCACAAAACCACTGGCCCTGTTGATAATATTCGGCCATTTTCTTGACGCAACGGCAACCGCTGTGGGTATTGAATACTTCTCCTATGTGGAAAAACACGTCGTACCACATTTTATGATCGAACTGACCGGAAACGCATTTGTTATGTTCCTGCTGAAACTGCCGCTGGTCCTTCTTGTCATATTTGCCCTTGACATCTGGTACGCGGAGGAATTCCGAGATAATAAAAATCTGCTGAACCTCGTAAAGATGGGTATAATCATTCTTGGCCTCGCTCCCGGTACCAGAGATGCCCTGAGGATGGCAATGGGAGTCTGAACTTCTTTCTTACATGTTGTATTATTGTAAAATATCGTGGATAGTTCAATTCCATGCCAGAGTGAATCTACCAAACATGCTTATGAGAGGCGGCTCCAAATCAGAGAAAATCGGAAAAAAAAGGGGATTTGTTCAACGCAGTAGACAGGTGAAAAAGTATATAAATCAGAAATGAGAATTAAGTTCTGATAGGACGAATTGGCAAATTGAGGAAAAGTGGTTATTGTGGAATCGAAGATACTGACAGTGATTCTGGTTTTGATCTTACTCGTGATTTCATATTCCATGGGATGTACTGATGATGAAAAGAAACCGGAAGTTTTCCCCGATCTGAAGTCTCCTATAGCAGTTATTGAAGCCAGTGCAACCAGAATAATCGAGAATGAGACCATCGTATTCAACAGCTCAAAATCATCCGATCCGGATGGCAAAATAACCACGTACATTTGGGACTTCGGAGACGGTCATAAGAATACCACTAATTCCACGAACGTGTCCCATCGATACGAAACGCTCAACCTGGACGGAGAGCCCTACAATGTTACATTAACAGTAATAGATGACCATAGTCAGGATAACAAGACCAGTATTAATATTACCGTAATTCCCATGCGGTATACTGCTGATAGTGCCACCTGGCTGCTTTCAAGAGATATTCCTGGAACTCAACACCAATTGAACGTATCATTCGAAAAACAACCCTTCGATGCTAATTTTACACTAAACCTCAGCCTCTTGGGAGGTGCCTTTGACTTGGACATCAACATCAAGGCCAATCTGTCCGTTGCCATCACCGATCCGGAAAACCAGGAGATCTATTCCAACGAATACGATATCACGGGATCTGGTAGCGATAATATCTATCTTCCCGTGGATGATTTCTCAAAAGCAGGTACCTACTCTATAACCATGGATTGTAAGAAAGGTGCTGTTCGAGTAACCTATGTTTTGACCATAAATTATCTATAGGTCCGTTATTTCAAGTAAAGTTTCACAAAAACAAGCCTTGGTAGGTTTGGAAACTGAACATTGAGGAATTTTAATAAAAAGACACTTATGATTCCGGAGTTTATCTCTCTCTCAGTACGAGGGTCTCAAAGGGGAGGAAGTATGGAAATGATCAAGGATTTTATTAAGATGATGCGACTTCATCCGCCCTCCTGGTGGGGCGAATACGCTTTATTTTCGATCATCGTTCCCTGCGCCCTGCTGTTCCATGAAAACCAAATGTCTCTCGATATTTCGAAGCTCCTACCGTTGCTCGGAATACTTTTTACCGGTTATTGCTCCACCTTCGTGCTTAACCACATTACCGATGTGAAGGAAGATAGTTACAAGGAAAACCAACCGTTGATGACTGATGGAAAGATAAGGCGAGCCCTATTTCTATGGATCTCGTTGATTATCGCAGAAATCGCTATGGCTTTGATATTTTTCAATATAACGGCATTGGTGCTTCTGGGTATACTCCAACTTCTTTCCATCCTTTATTCGTGGGGGATACGTCTCAAAGAAAGCATTGCAGGTCCTCTGGTAGGCTCCACTTTCTACTGGGGACCAATACCTCTGGTTGTAGTGGTATTGCTTGGAACGAGTGGATTTGGAATATGGAAATGCTTCACCACGCCAATGATGATCCACATCCTCGCCATGTTCTTTTTTGGGATTGAACGTGAACTTACACATAATCTCTTTGATTTTGATATCGACCGGAAGGCCGGGATCACCACCTTTGGACAGATCGTCGGCGTTAAGCGAACGAAAATCATTATTCGAGTCATGAAAGGTTTCTTTCTTATATCGATGCTAGCCCTGGGTTGGGCCATATCCCTCTCGTTTTCAGTGCTGGTGCTGCTCTTCGCTTTATTGGGTGTCGCAGGATTTATCCCTTCATTCTATTTCTTTTCCCTATTAGCTGTGGGACTATTATTATCAGGAAGAACAGGTGTGGCTGAGATCCTTCTCCTGTTCTGCATGATACCTGCTATTTCAATGTACGTCACAAAATTGGTTGAAAAAACGAGAGCCGGGATCCACCAGGGCACAGCTGCGGCGAGAAGGATATTAAACGATATTCATGCACAGCATCGCAAATTAATTTTTACAATCTTTGAGAGAATCAAATGAAAACGCCTGTCGACCCGCAGCGGAAAAAAAGAAAAAAAATGTTAAAATACATGCAAAACATTATCCACTACAGATTGGTGATGACAAAATGCAAAGATTGAATTATTACGAAATACTCGGCGTCTCCTCCGGAGCAGAGACGAAGGAAATAAAGAAAGCTTACCGGAGAATGGCCGAACTTCATCACCCGGATAAAATGAATACCAATGATGTCAAGCTAATCGAACTTGCCACAGAGGAAATGATTTTGATCAACGAGGCCAAAGATATTCTTCTCGACGACCAAACCCGCCGTAAATATGATCTGGAAATGCAAAATACGAGTTACATCTCGGGGCGGCAAGAAGAGGAAAATGCTCTCGTAAAGATGATAGTGCAGTCCCAAAACGTCCTTTCCAGTATCGGGGAATGCGGGGTGGATATTAAGGAAGCTGAGAAGTATTTCTTTCAGGCCAAGTATGCTTTCCAGAACCGATACTACAGGAACGGTATCGAGCTTCTTCAATATGCTGTAAGATCGGCAAGAGATGCTCATTACCAGTTTGCAGTGAGAGAGATCCTTGCGGCCCGAAACCGGATATTGGCGGTGGCTGAAGAAGGCTACAACGTGGATTTTGCAAAGAACATTCTCATCCAGGCAAAACCAGCCATAGAGGACGGGAACTACGAACAGGCTACAGAGTTCGCAAAAGCGGCTGTGAAAGCATCCAAAAAGATTAAGGAAACGGAAAAGGAGATAACAAGGCAGGGTTACACGCCACCATCGGAAGAGGATGTATTTGCTGCAACTGCTGCGAGTCCAAAAAGTATGAACGTGAGTTGGGATGCGGCACCAGTTTCTGAAAAGGAAAAGATGGAAATATCCATCACATCAGCAAAGGATTACGTTGACCATCTGACTGAGGACGAGTTCAATGAAGTGAAGATACTCATGGCGGAAAAAGAGAAGGAAATAAGGATGAAGAAAAGGCTTGAGCGGGATTTCATAAAGATAGAGATCGCCTCTAGATACAAAGATATCATGAAGAGGTTTCAGGAATACCAGCGAATGGAGGAGGAGACCATCCATGAGATCCTCGAACGGTATGAAGGGGGGAAGAAGGATGAAATGGATTTCGACCTGGACCTGGGCAATATGGAGTTCATCGATGACAAAGACATTCCCAAGGAGGACAAGGAAGTCATCGGAGCCGATTGGGATGAGGCGGAGAAAACGAAGAAAAAACTTGTCTATAAATCCGTACTGACCGAGGCATGGGCCGACGGCGTGGTGACAGAGGATGAGGAAGCCATGCTGGAACAGCTCAGGGCTTCTCTTGACCTTCCCATTGACGAACACCAGAAAATGGAAGAGGACATAATAAAGAAATTACTGCTGAACAATTATCTATGAGGTTGGGAACCATCGCAATACGTTATAATAAACTCTTTTTTGAATTTTTCGAAATTACCCTTGTCAATGGAAGCCCGAATATTTTTCATCAAGCGCATCATGAAGTGAAGATTGTGGACGGTTAATAATCTCATTGCCAGCAGTTCCTTGACGCCAAAGAGATGGTGAAGATAGGCTCGCGAGTAACATTTGCATGTGGAGCAATCGCATTCTTCATCGATCTTTTCTATTCGTCCCTTGAAGCCTGACGAGTTGATGTTCACGGATCCCTTATTCGTAAGCATGGTCCGGTGCCTCGCATTCCTGGTGGGATAGACACTATCGAATATATCAACTCCCTTTTCCACCGCCAAAATAATATCCACCGGCGTTCCCACACCCATCAGATATTTCGGTCTGTCGCGGTGCAGGATGTCCAATTGGTACCCTGTGGCCTTGTGCATTTCCACTTTGGACTCCCCCAGGCAGAGGCCTCCTATCCCGTATCCATCGCATTCGATTTTATTCAATTCTCTTGCACTCTTCTGGCGGTAACTGCGACTGGTGCCTCCCTGGGCAATGGCAAATTTCATCTGGTCCGGTTTTTTATGGGATTCAGAGAACTCTCGGGCCCACCTAGTGGTTCTTACAACTGCCTTCTCTACGCGGGCGTCGTTGCTGTTAAGGGGAGCGCAGTCATCAAGGAACATAGCGACATCAGCTCCAATCTTCTCCTGCATACCGGAGGAAAAGTCGGGTGTTATCAACTCCTGACGTCCGTCAAAGGGACTCTTCAGCATTATTCCTTCCTCTGTCACCTTTGGTTTGAAACCGTCTCGAACGATCTGAAACCCCCCCGAATCGGTGAAGCTACTTCTTGGCCAGTTCATGAAACCGTGAAGCCCACCCGCCTTGTCTATTACCTCCGTTCCCGGCCTGAGGTGAAGCAGGTATGCATTCGCAATAATGTTCTGCACGTCTAGCTCCAGAAGATCGCCTGCGGACATGGTTTTCACCGATGCCTTGGTTGCAACCGGCATGAAAACCGGTGTTCTTACATCTATATGTGAAGTATGAAGAATGCCCGTCCGGGCCCCCTGGGGGCCAGCTTCATTTACCACCGTAAACATGTAATTCCTCACGAATGGTTTATCGTATTTACTTCTGGTTGTCGTAATTCTTACGAAAACGTTATTATGATTATTTGTATATTGTGCGCTTCGATATTCATGGATTTTAATGATAGTCTCAATATCATACGTTTACTGGTCGGCCTTATAGTACTTGTGATAGGATCAGTTACGGACATCAGGACGAGAAAGGTCCCGAACCGGCTCTGGCTTATCTCCGGTGCGATCGCGTCACTGCTCCTGGTGGCGTACATCGCTCACGAGAGTTCGAACGTTATACCAGTTCTATTGACATTGACCGTCATTTTCTATTACTATTATTTCTACTCCGACCTGGAATTCAATGGACTGCCAAAGGGAAACGACAGGTTCTTTGCGATCTTGGGTGTTGCATCCATAGGCTTCTACATATGGGCCATTTTTTATTACGATATACCTATGAATATTTCAATCCTTCTATTGATTACCTTCGTCCTTCTCATGATAAACGAGGTCATGCTGCTCCGAAAAGGAACCAGCTCCCGGATGGCATGGCTGATATTATTAATAATGTGCTTCATAACCCTGGGATTTCTTTCTCAATACGACATCAGCTCCATCGAAAAGGGGGTGCCCATAGCCGCAACCGGGACACCTGGCTTAGACTCCTCGTTCATGCTGATCACTTCTATATTCCTTATGATAACTGCCATTTACGCGATGTACTGCTCCGGGATAATCATGGGTGGGGCCGATGCAAAAGGATTGATGCTGGTTTCACTGCTTCTTCCTGCATACCCGGCTGTATCCGGACTTCACATGGATACCTATTTCTATGAAGTCCTTGATAAAATACCGCTTCAAGCCTTTATTTTTCCATTCTCAATGACTATACTCATCAACGGCGCGTTGCTACTTCTCCTATATCCATTATTCTTTCTAGGATTGAACCTCATACGAAAGGATTTTAAATTCCCATACTGCCTATTCGGTTACCGGCTCGATCTCGATAAATTCGAAAAGAAGTTCGTATGGCTCCTGGAGATCATAAAGGACGGAAAGAGAAAGATGGTTCTATCCCCCCCCAGGGAGAAGGCTGAGGAAAAGAAGCTATTAAAGCAGTTGGTGGATGCCGGTGAAAAGAGGATATGGGTGCAACCCAAGATACCATTCCTTGTTGCAGTGACCGTGGGCTATTTGATCGCCATCGTATTCGGCAACGCCATACATCTCATCATCAACCTGATTCCTAAGATATAGGTAGGATCCCGCTGGCGAAACGACATTTTTTATGGGAAACGGTAATGTATATGGAAATAGAGATACTAGACCAGGAAGGATTTGCCTCTGTAAAAGAGCTTTGTTTTCGATCCAACGATGATGCTGAGTGTTTCACCACTCCCGCAGCGGTATTCGTTCCTTTTCTATGGAACGGAAAACGGATGAATGATGACGAGTCTATAAATAATATTTTTGAGAAGATATATTCATTATTTCCTATCGCTAACATATCGGGTATTGCACATCATAACTTCAATGATCAGGATTTTAAATTATTTCTATCATGTGATGATGCACCGGTGGGTGAACCGTTTGCTCCCCCGAAGACCCTCTTTTGTCAGCCCACGGGATTTCTCTATCCTCCAGAGCTTGCCCAAAATGACACAAAAGGGGGTGATATTGCTTATTTTCAGATGAGAGATTCAGAAAAGAGCCCGGTAAACGGACCCGGTGTGGTGGCCCCGACGCATCTATCTCACATTTACGGGAAACCGCGCCAGATTATCGAGTTGGTCCGCCGACTGAGAACCCAATACAAGGAGGAAAACCTTTTTTATGCACCTGGTATCGCGGACCCGTACCGGCTACCTTATCTCGTTTATCTTGGTTTCGACCTCTTCGATACGGTGAAGGCTGCCAGAGATTCCAGTTCATTGATATACTGGGACACACTGGCCTCCCGCCAACTGTCAGATATTACGGGTCAGGATCTTGATGCCTGTAAATGCGGGGGCTGCATAAAGCTTAATGAAATACTGAATAATGCCGGGTCATTCGGGAAATTACCGAATCTCAGCGGGGATGTCATGTATACAACGCTGGCAAGTTATCTTTACGTACACAACTGTCTTAGGCTTGCAAATGCAGTTCGTGAAACCGGAGAAATTATCAAAAACAAAAATCTCTACAGCTACGCTTATAGCCATTCCATTCATAGCCCACCTGCAGCTGCTGCCTTGAGGTTTTTCCACTGTGAACTGGCTTCGGATCTGGTGAAGGTATCTCCCAGAGTGTCAAGTCATACCATAATTGTGGGTCAGAGTGAAATGATCCATCTGCCAGACATCTTCAGTTATGCATCTCGATTGAAAGAAACCTATGTGCCGCCAAAACGTGATATTCTCCTGCTGCTGCCCTGTTCATTTAAAAAACCCTACTCCCGCTCAAAGACGCACCGGATAATTAGAAGGGTTATTGACAGCCATCCGTTGAGGTGGAACCTTCATTGTGTGGTGGTGACCTCCCCCTTGGGCATCGTGCCCATTGAACTCGATAACAGCTATCCGGCAAAGAACTACGATATACCGGTGACAGGTGACTGGGACACAGGTGAAAGACTGAGAGTGGATGAACTTCTGGTGCGCTTGATCGAGCGAGGAACTTACGAACACGTCATAGGGTACCTTGGGAAGGAGAATTATATTATAAGTGATAATCTGGAAAAATACTTTCCGGACCGGTACCTCATTGATGAAGAACCGACCTCGCCCGAAGCTCTTAACCGTTTGAATGATATACTGAACTCCATCATGGAGAACGCTAATCTTGTACCGAACAACAAGAAAAGAACTCGATCGGGAATACCATTCAAAACAAGGGATGCTTGGGGTGTTTTGACATTTCAGTTCGATGCAGACATCGCCGAAAGACTATTGAAGGATTCAAACCTGAAAGGTAGATGGCCAATGTATTCGCTGGTGGACGGCGAAACCGGGGGCCAGATCGCAAAGTACATCCCGGAGCGGGGCATGTTCTCACTGGGAAAAGGCGCGGCAAAGAGATTGAGCGGGATATCCAGCAATCGGGTATTTATCGAGGATTTTCATCCCAAGGGAACTATTTTCTGCGTAGGGATCTCCGGAGCGGATACGAATATCCGGCCGCTAGATGAGGTTTTGGTCTATCACGGTGACGATCTCCGTGCCATTGGAAGAGCACTGGTCACTGGGGACGCCATGAGCCAGAGAACACGGGGACAGGGCGTTAAGGTCCGACATCGAATATCAATGAGGGTATGACATGGTCATAGAGGTCATGGAACTGAACTGGGATGCTGAGGGCATCTTCAGGTCCAGGCCGAACCGATTTCTCTCTATTGTTGATATTATTGGACCGGAGGAGATCAAGGGAGAAATGGTTCATGTTCACGATCCCGGACGGTTGAAGGAATTGCTTTATCCCGGGAACCGAATATTGTTGAAAAAGGCGTTTGGTAAGAAAAGAAAAACGAAATGGGACGTTATAGCGGCACGATTCGAAAACGAATGGATATTGATTCATTCAGGATACCACAGGGCAATATCGGAGAGGATATTGAGAGGGAATAATAATCCGCTGGGGCCTTTGAAGGATATCCGGCCCGAGGTGACCGTAGGGCACAGCAGATTGGATTTTGTTTGCAAGGACGAGTTTGATACGGTAATTGGAGTGGAAGTGAAAGGATGCACCCTTGCGGTGGATGGAGTGGCATTATTCCCGGACGCGCCTACCAAAAGAGGTAGAAAACATCTTGAGACGCTGATGGAGATGAAGGCATCTGGAAATAGGGCGGCCTTGATGATTCTTATATTCAGACATGAGGCCCGATGTTTTTCACCGAATGAGGAGACCGATCCCAGATTTACCGAAACTTTCAGAAGTGCCATGGAAGCGGGAGTCGAGGTACATCCGGTTGTATTTCGCTATGATGGTGTGAATGTATCGTATTTGGGCACTGTACCCGTATGTGAATAATTTTCCCCGATAGGTTCGCTGGAACCGCACTTCAACGACTCGATAAATTCAAATCATTATCCCTTTTCTATAAATACGGACAAAGCATTATATATACTACCCATAAATAATTTTTTTCACTATTGCCAGTGATCCCGTCCCTGTGGCTGGTGTGTTATGGTGGGCCATATGGAAGAGAATAAACCAGAAGAGGAGAGCAAACCAGAAATGAAGGGCAATCCGGGTGTGGATAACGATCCAGAAGATGAGAACGGTCCGGGTATGGATAACGATCCGGAAGTGGATAACGATCCGGAAATAAAAAACAAGCCAGTGCAGGGTTTCACTCCAAAAATTGGAATGGAACTGAAGCCTCTCGTGGACAAGGAGAACGATTTCATCGTCCTTGGCAGGACAAAGGGCGAGCACGAGGAATTCGGCTTGAGAGGTCTTATGGACATCGGCGTTGTGGGAGAGAGCCAGACCACGGGAGAGGACCATCTTTCTCACAAGATAATGATGGATAATCAATTCCCACACATCATGTTCATTTGCGGCAAACGTGGTTCCGGAAAATCATATACTCTCGGTCTTATAGCCGAGGAATTGGCAAAGAGCGCAGAAGGTATTGGAACCATTCTTATTGATCCTATAGGTATCTTCTGGTCATTGAAGCGGGAGAACGTTTCGAAGAATGAATTGAAATTGCTTGACTCCTACGGGCTTAATCCCATGAACTTCGAAAATGTGAAGGTAATTACACCTCTTGGATATGAGGAAGGGATGGAGGCGATACTGGACGGGTCGTTCTCAATATCAGTGGCCGAGATGACCGCAGGCGACTGGTGTACCGTGTTCGATATCAGAAGATTCAAGGCCCAGGGACTTTTGATCGGTGATGCCTTAACCAAGGTCCGGGAGGGCTATATTGCCATCTACGGGAACCGAAATATCGAGATGCCAGGAAAACCCGAGTATTACTCAATAGGCGATATCATACAATGCATCGAGCACGACGAGGACATGCAGTCCAAGAAAAAAGGTTACGCTACCTCTACCAGGCGTTCCATTGCCGCAAGGTTTCAGGCAGTTGGAAATTGGGGACTTTTTTCCCGTGAAGGAACGCCTATACAGACCATCGCTGCACGCAACAATGTTACAGTTATCGATGTCTCACATCCGAAATTGGACAATGATAAACGCTCCCTGATAGTAGGGATCGTAGCAAGAAAGATACTGGAAGGCCGAATTCAAGCATCTAAGAAGGAGGAAGCAAGATCATTGGGAATGCCCGTCTCAATGGAAGGAACCTTGCCGGTTACCTGGCTCCTCATCGATGAAGCCCATCTCATCCTGCCCCGAAGCGGTTCGACGGCCGCCACCGATGCTCTAGTTAACTACGCAAAGCTTGGGCGAAGACCGGGATGCGCCTTGGTTCTTGCTACCCAGAGACCCGCTGCCACGGACGATAACGTATTGTCCCAGGTGGATATGATGATCAGTCACAACCTGGCCCTGGAGGAGGATATGGTCTCTCTTCGAAAGAGGCTCCCGTCAAAAGTTCCACCTTCGTTGGTCACTTCCGATTTCATCCGGGCAATACCTATTGGCATGGGAATACTTGCCGACCAGAAGACGCAGAGCAGGACCATGATGGTGAAATTCCGTCCCAGGCAGTCCTACCACTCGGGAAAAGCGGCAGTACCTACCAATGAGGTTCCGGATGAGGGAATTATGGAAGGAACCCCCGCTCAGGTCTCACCCATTTTGAAATTTAAGGTCGAAAGACGTGAAGGCTCGATATTGAGACCATCCCTGAACGTAGATCAACTGCTTATAAGGATCGATAGTACATCCCAGGAAAGGGGCGTGAAAAAAGAACCTGTTTTTGTAATTCAGGGTGAGGACCTGCTTTTCAGGGACAAGGAGGAGCGAGAAAAGGCGGAGAAAGAGAAATTGCAGAAGGAAAGGTTGGAGAAAGAGAAATTGGAGAAGGAGAGGTTGGAGAGGGAGAAATTGGAGAAGGAGAGGTTGGAGAAGGAGAAGTTAGAGAAGGAGAGGTTGGAGAGGGAGAAATTGGAGAAGGAGAGGTTGGAGAGGGAGAAATTGGAGAGGGAGAAATTGGAGAA
>Ga0187827_10002647_pt1 | contig 24150 bp, 21 predicted proteins | sample ETNtaG_39_FD_167969 | JGI IMG/M metagenome (GOLD analysis project Ga0187827, IMG submission 167969) | Marine microbial and viral communities from oxygen minimum zone, Eastern Pacific Ocean - ETNP2014_SV_150_PacBio MetaG (Illumina Assembly) | ecosystem: Environmental > Aquatic > Marine > Hypoxic... | reverse complement strand
GCTGTTTTGTTTTGCTTTTGATCTTTTCTTCTAAAACTTTCTCCTTCAAATTTTATGATCGTAGCGTGGTGAATCAGGCGGTCCACTGCAGCCACTGTCAGCTCACTGATCTACTGGAATCCTTTGGGCGCGGAAACGAAACAAAGTTCGGAGATGCAGTTGTTCGTGATGAAGGTGTCACTCTTATAAAACATAATTTCTGGTCGGCTAACGAGAGGCTCAATTTCACATGGGCGCAGGTAAAAATATGGTCTGCCGGTGGAGGATTTGCAATTGGCGCGAAAGGCGATGACAAAACTTACTCATCAATGTCCTATATTGATGACGCCAATGTACACATCCTTGAACAAGCCATTCGGATGAATTTTAAAGCAGCCGGCGCTCGCCTATTGAGTGACTTGTTGAGATAGAAAGAATCATTTAGGAGTGAAGCGTAAACTGCTCACCATACGCTCACCAAGCAGTGAGGGAGAGTTGAGTCGTTAGCGTGTACCGATGTAACCCATTGAAATATATAAAGAAATTGGAGCGGGAAACGAGATTCGAACTCGCGACCCCGACCTTGGCAAGGTCGTGCTCTACCAACTGAGCTATTCCCGCGTAATTTCTTTTTTCGAGCCTGATGGCGTTATTGTGGCAATCATTGCAGTGTTCTGCAACGTGATCCGAATGTGGCGTCCCCTAGGGGAGGCGAACCCCTGTTGCCGGGATGAAAACCCGGTGTCCTAGGCCTCTAGACGAAGGGGACACGCTGCAATCGAAGGCGCGAATTCTATGTATCTTGGTCGACTTCGTCAAGCAATAGAGCCTACCTATAGCAATAGAGTAGGCAGCGCCCGAGTTTGCCTGTGCAGATTGTTAAGAAAGTTTGACAGTATCTGCATAATTCACTAGGTTTTGCTGCTCGGTTATTGGAGGCTTGGTATGGGCGATTCGCCAAATAGGGAAGGTGTAGAAAGGAGGGACGGGGGCAAAGGCCGTCGTGACAGCAGTAACGATCGTCGTGGTTTGGATAGGGTCGAAACCGAACCTGAATCCAGAAGAAAAAAGGAGGATAGGCGTAAGAGTAAGTAGTGCAGCACCTTCGCCACATAGAGCATTCTAGTAGAGAACAACGCTGCGGATACTCTTTCCCTCGTACATATAGTCGAAAGCCCTGTTGATATCCTCCAGAGGCATGGTAAAGGTAACAAATTCATCGAGCTTTATTTCGCCGTCCAAATATTGATTCACCATACTGGGCAATTCTGATCGGCCCTTGACCCCGCCAAAGGCGGTGCCTCTCCAAACTCTTCCAGTCACCAGTTGGAAAGGGCGGGTACTGATTTCTTGACCAGCCCCGGCGACACCGATGATGATGGACTCCCCCCATCCCTTATGACAGCACTCTAGTGCAGACCTCATAAGATCAACATTGCCAACGCATTCAAAGGAATAATCAACGCCACCATCTGTCATATCGACTATTACGTCCTGTATTGGTCCCGAATGATCCCCTGGATTGACGCAATCGGTTGCACCCAGTAATTTTGCCATTTCGAACTTGCTGGAATTGGTATCCACGGCGATTATCCGCCCGGCATTAGCAAGCACTGCACCTTGAACCACACTAAGGCCAATGCCGCCAAGGCCAAAAATAGCGACGCTGTCACCAGGTTCTACATTCGCTGTTTTCGTTACAGCGCCAATACCCGTTGTCACTCCGCAACCTAGTAGGCACACCTTGTCCAGGGGGGCATCCTTATTGATCTTCGCGAGAGAAACTTCTGCCACGACGGAATATTCAGAAAAAGTGGACGTTCCCATATAGTGGAAAACCTCCTTACCACCGCAACTGAAGCGGGTGCTGCTATCAGGCATCAGCCCCTGGCCCTGGGTTGTCCTAACGGAAGAGCAGAGATTGGTCTTTCCCGAGGTACAGAACTTGCAAACGCCACACTCAGCAGTGTAAAGCGGTATGACGTGATCGCCAGGGACAACAGATGTGACTCCTGCGCCTACCTCTTCAACGATAGCGCCACCCTCATGACCCAGGATAGATGGGAATATCCCTTCCGGGTCGGCGCCCGAGAGGGTGAAAGCATCCGTATGACAGACTCCGGTCGCAACGACGCGGATCAGGACTTCTCCTGCCTTCGGGCCTTCAACGTCAATTTCTTCAATAGTCAGTGGTTTGTCTGCTTCCCAGGCTACAGCGGCTCTTGATTTCAATGCAGGCATCCAGTGAAATGTATAGCAGGAATGTAACCCAGTTAACGGTAGGAATAAAGTAGGGTTTAGAGGGAGTGGCGAACGCCCATGTACAGTGAAATCGGTTCGCCGATGAAATACCTTTCGTTCCCGAAGCCGAAATCAGCGCGTTCCGCGTAGTCTTTATCTGTCAGGTTCATCAGGCGAAGAAATCCGGTCCACCCAGGGTTGAAATCGACTGAAAGTCGCAGATTGAGAAGGTCGTGGCCTTCATATTTTGTCGTGTTCTGTGGATCCGTGTAGTAGTCCCCGAGGTGAACCCACTCGAGCTCTGTACGCCAGCTTTGAGCTGGCTGCCAGCTGATGTTGAAAGACCCCATTGTCCTCGGGGCGGTGTCTATATCGTTGCCTGCAACAGCAGCACTTACCAGCGAAGGATTGTTCTCGTATTGATGCCTTGCCAGGCTCCAGAACAGGTTGCTGGTTAGTGAGTCGGAAATCCGCCATCGCAAAGTTAGTTCAACCCCTTGGTGGGAGGTTTCACCGTTATCGACGTTGCTGCGGTTAGTATCTCGAAAGATAAAATTGTCCTTGGTCATGGTAAAGGCAGATATATCGTAGGAAATATTGTGGTTGCCGCCTCGGAAGCCAGCTTCAAAGCTGTCAAGTTTCTCGGAATCAATATTGCTAATTGTTTGTCCTGCCTGTAGACGATACAACTCGGTCGCTTGTGGTGCCCTGAACCCTTGAGCCAATTGGATATATAGCTGGTGGTTGGCGCTGAACTGATGAACCAGTCCCAGCTTTGGTGAGAAGTTTGTGAACGAATCGTTCCTGTCTACAGGACGGCTGAAGCGACAGCCTCCGAAACCGCAGCTACTTCCATCGGCCCGGGTGCGACCATCGAGCATTTTATTGTCGTAGTCGAACGATAACCGTTCGAGTCGTGAGCCGAAGGTTAGATCGGTGTTATCAGAAAGCGGTGCCGTGTACTGGGCAAAGAAGGCGACGATATGGGCATCAACCCGGTAATCATAGTGATCTCCCTGTGGGATCGTCTCAACAAGGAACGAACTTCCCGGAGTCGCATTCGCTTGGGTTTCCTTGAGGAAGCCCCTGGTGATTTCAGCATCAAGACCGATGACCCAGGAATTACCTTTGTATAGGCTAGTTTGTATGCCGATGCTGGTATGACCATTTTCCTCCCGGGCCTGGCCCGGCAGGAAATGCTGCAAAAACGTCATGTCTATATGACGAGCGTAGGGGGTGATGGCGAGGAAATGATCTTCAGAGAGCTGCTGTTCCATTCTTGAGTTTATTCTCGCAGATCGTACATCCCGAAACGCCTCCGGGTTTGGATTGCTTTTCTTCAGACTGGATACCTTATAGGCGCCTACTCCCTGCACAAAACCAGCGGTTTCCTGATTTAGGTTGGTATAGGAAAAGGTAGTTGTGGTGTCAAAATCAGCAAGGTCACCTAGGAATTTTGCAGTCAACTTTTGCTGGCCAAACCCTGAGTGATCCTTGTAGCCATCATCAGAAGTGCCGCTAAAATCGATACGCCAGTTTTCCCTGCGATGGTTCAGCTTTAGACGGGTGTATGCGTGTGCACCTGCTTCTAGCTGAAGTTGGGATCCAGGGGTTGAAATTGAAGGTGTAAGTATATTGATCAGACCGTGCATGGCATTGGAACCATGCAATGCTGATCCCGGCCCCTTAATGACCTCAATCCTGTCAGCGATTTCACTATGGGATTCGAACAACTCGTTGACATTGCAGAAGCCTGAAGCATGGACGGAAATACCATCCTGGGACATTAAGAACGCTCCACATCCACCGGCTCCTGTTAATACCGGTGAGCGAATGGCCGTCAGGTGCTCTTGCCCGTTTCCCCTGCTGATCCAGGTACCAGCTGTTCGCTGCATCACTTCGTTGATGTGTGTGTGGCTAACTGAATCAAGGCTGGCTGATTTGATTGTCGAAATGTTGGAAGAAACGCTACCGACCTCCTGTTTATTTCTTGAGGCAGTCACCACAATTTCTTCGAGGGGGTTGCTGAGTATTTCTGGAGAAACGAGAACAACAGCGAGAACTAACAGTATAGCTGGCATAAGGGAGCGTAGATTCTGAAAAGCGAGCCATTATATATCTTCCTGAGTGGAAACGAAGCGATCTCTTGCCGGACATTTCATCGTTGATTTTCGACCGGTCATAACACCGCTTGTGTTGCAGGCGTAATTTATTGACAAACGGGTCCGTATAAAGTGAACTAGAGTCGTTTGGTACACCTGATTGGGGAGCTTTTGGCTATGGCCGATGATTCGGCGAATGGAAGTAAGGTGAAAAATGTAACCACCTACACGCCATCTTTGCTGCAGTCTATCCCGAGACAGGAGCAGCGGAGTAAACTGGGTATTGTTGAGTCTTCGCTGCCGTTCAAGGGCCTTGATGTCTGGAATGCTTATGAATTTTCCTGGGTTGACGGCAGAGGCAAGCCGGAAGTGGTGCTGGCCCAGTTCCAGATACCGGGTAATTCACCCAATTTGATTGAGTCGCGGTCCCTTAAGCTTTATCTAGGTTCCTATGGCAATACCCCGTTTAACCATCGAAATGAAGTCATTTCCACGCTGGAATCTGATCTGACGCTTGCTGCGCGAGCCCCGGTCAGTGTTTCATTTATGACCCCTGAACAGGTGCAACATGTCGGGCTTGGTCTGCTCGTTGGTAACAGCCTGGACAACCTTGATGTGGAAGTTTCGGAATACTACTGGAATCCTGATTTCATTGAGGTTGAAAGCAACACCATTGTCAGGGAATCCATTTTCACACACCTGTTTAAATCGCTGTGTCCGTTAACGGGCCAGCCGGACAGTGCGAGCATCCTGATCCAATACAATGGGAATAGCATTAGCCACGAGGGTTTGCTGAAATACCTGGTCTCCTACCGGGAACACGAGGAGTTTGCTGAACAGATTACCGAGCGAATATTCGTTGATATTATGAATCGCTGTTCCCCCGAAAGGCTTGCCGTAAGTGCAAACTTTGCCAGGAGAGGCGGAATCGATATCAATTCGCATCGAACTCACAAGGAAGCCCTGCCGGCTGAAGTCAGGGTCTGGCGACAATAGCTGGTTCACCCTGTCCGTTCCGGTCTTTTTTGGTTCAACTTCCCTAGTCACCTCTTCTTGGAGCTATTTTTGACCTGATCCAGCCTATAAAGGAATTAGGTTGGAGCATCATGCGATCGATCTCATCCATATCTTTGTCAAGCTTTTGTACGTCGTCGAATATTTTGGACCGGGTGACTAATTCCCTTTCGGGATCTAGTTGCTTGACAACTTTAGCTGGATTCCCGGCGGCGATTGAGTTTTCAGGAATATCAGTGGCTACCACAGAGCCGGCACCAATGACGCTGTTCTTACCAATGGTGACGCCCTTGCAGACGATGGCGCCGTCACCAACCCAGACGTTTTCAGCGAGTGTAATCGGCTTGGTCTTACCCACAGGCCTGGAGCGATCATATATGTCGTGCCAGTCCGCATCGGTCACGTAGCTGCCAGCTGCGAACATGCAGTTGTCACCTACATTAATTGTACTGGCAGAGTCGAGCCGAACTCCCGGGCAAAGGAGGACGTTGTCTCCGAGGTTGATGTGTCCCTGGTGCTCATCGAAGGACCAGGTAGAAAGGGAAACCTTTCGATCCGGTGTGGTTACGATATGTACACTATTTTTTATGCGGATATGTTTGCCGTGAACCTTTACATTCCAGGGCTTCATCATGCAGTGGTCCGGGCCAAGTTCCTCTAGTTGCGGTGAGATAAAGTGATCGGTATACCAGCGCTCGAAATGGTGCAGGAAGCGTTTTATATAATATGGTCGGTGGTCTTGAATCATTCTGTAATAATGCGCAGAAAACCTGATACTAGCAATAGAAGCCGCACTCTGTGTAACCAGAGCATTTACCTCTGCCCCATATTTCAAGTATGGTAGCGTAACTTCAGCATACTTGAGTACCGGGTGGAAGCACCAGAAGCAATATTTTGTCAGGAGCTATCTTCCAGCTTGTCTGGTGAAGTTGACCAGACTGTACTGGACAACATTCTTCGGGCAGCCCTGCATGCACCTCATCAAAAACAATTGGGGTCCTGGCGGTTCCTCACAATCAGTGGTGAAGCGAGGAAAAATTTGGGCAAACTGTACGCCCGGGCAAAGCTGACTGAGGATCCTTCGTTGGACTCATCAGCCCTTGAAAGAATCAGGAACAGCCCCCTCACTGATAGTGGTGGTTTGCGTTGCCAAGGACGCCAAGGTATCTGAAGTAGAGAGGTTGTTGACCAGCGGTGCGGTCAGGAAAAATATGCTGTTAGCTGCTTTTGCGCAGGGAGTGGGCGCGCGGTGGAGAGAAGGCAGTATGACCTTCAGCAGGGTTATTCGAGATGGTCTGGGTCTTTCTGAAAAAGAGAAGATCTCTGGGTTTATGTACCTTGGTGAGAGTGATGGAAACTTCGACTCAACTGAGTTCGTCGACCCCGGAAACTATGTCAAGGAGTGGACTGCTGGCTGAAACTGGTGCTTGAATCCCAACCAGATTCTATTGAGAAGATGAACCACACGGCGGTAGTAGAGGAAGCAAAGGCTCGGGAAGCGAAGGCAAGGGAAGTAAAAATAGGTTCAAGGAGGTAGGTAGTGGTTAAAAGAACAAGGTCAAGAAACGCCAGTCGGGTGCAGGATCGGCTTATTGATGAATTAATAGGTATCAGCCGAGGTGTTATTGCCGATGGTGTGGTTGATGAGAACGAGGCGATATTTATCGGACAATGGATCGAGAATCATCGAGAGATTGCAGATAAGTGGCCGGTCAATGTGCTCTATGTGCGGTTGGTCGAAATGCTTAGGGATGGAATACTCAGTGAAGATGAGCAGCAGGAATTATTGGAAACGCTTCGAGACTTGACGGGTGAAAGTGCCCTGTATCAGGAACCCAACAGACCCACGACACTTCCACTCGATAAGCCGGCACCCAGTGTGGATTTTTCTGGAAAGAGTTTTTGCCTGACTGGTCGGTTCGTGCTTGGTTCCAAGTTCGATTGTGAGGAGACCATCACGGAAATGGGTGGTAATGTCGTGCAGATGCCTAGCCAGGAAACTGACTACCTGGTTATCGGAGAACTATGCAGCCCTGACTGGATACATACGACCTTTGGTCGCAGCATAGAAAAAGGCGTCGAACTAAAACAGGAGGGTCATCCGCTCGCAATTGTCTCAGAAGAGCATTGGGTGAATAGCCTCTCCGTGGAGTGATTGGGCATCGGAATTTTTGGACCAACCCATTATTCTCGCTTCAGTACAATGTCCAACGGTACTAGGTTGCTGTATAATCAGATTTCCACCTTGGTCCTCTCGCAATAAATAATTGTGAACTCCGCCAGGCCCGGAAGGGAGCAACGGTAGCGATGAATTTATGTGCCGGGATGTGGCTAAGGTGGTCTTTCAAATTCCGATAAATTTTCAGCTTCCTGGTTGAGGCATTGGATCTGCGATCAGCAGGTCAGCCTCGGGCAGCAGTTCCTCGTCTTCATCAAGAAATCGAACAACCTTTGCGACTACATGACCGTTTCGATCCAGGAAGCGAGATTCAAGAAAGTCGTGCTCATCACGAATACTGAATGCCATAACCGCAGCATCAAATACACTGGGTGTGACCTTGCGAAAGTCTGCCATCCAATCATTATACTAAATCAAGCGGGCCGGGTGCGGTGTTCTGGCATGCTGTCGCTCTTGTTTTCGTTCACCGTTTCATATGATCACCGCTCCTCTCAATCACAGTTCTTCTCGACCACTTGGCGGGGGGTGATTTTTTTCATACTATTCGCTGTTCTCATAACTGAAACCGGATCGACATGTCTGAAGAACTGATAGAAACATTTGAAAATGGTATCTGCACTTTTACCATGAATCGCCCTGAAGCCCGCAATGCGATGAGCGGACCCATGATGACTGCCCTTCAGGAAGCCGTTCCAAGGGTTGCAGCGGACCGGAACGTCAGGGCAGTGGTCCTCACAGGAGCCGGTGGCGCTTTTTGTGCAGGTGGCGATGTTAAGGGCTTTGCCAGCGATGCAGGCAGTGGAGGCAAGAGTGAACCGCTCAGCCTAGAAGAACGAGCCCAGGGTTTAAGGAGTGGAATGGAGCTCAGTCGTATACTGCATGAGATGCCCAAACCGACGCTCGCGGTGATTCCGGGGCCGGCAGCAGGTGCAGGGCTATCATTGGCGCTGGCCTGTGATCTGCGATTTGCTTTGGATACTGCCAAGATTACGACAGCTTTTTCAAAAATAGGATTACCAGGTGATTATGGTGGTTCCTACTTCTTGCCTTATCTGGTGGGTGCGGCAAAGGCGCGGGAGCTCTATTTCACAGCGGATGTTATCTCAGGCCAGCAGGCCTTTGAACTGGGGCTTGTAAATAAGGTGGCTAGCGCAAGCACGTTTGAGGCTGAGGCTAAAGCCTATGCTGAGCATCTGGCGAGCCTGGCTACGACGGCTGTTGGCTACATGAAGAAAAACCTGAATGCAGCCCAGAATGGATCACTCAGTGATGTGTTCGATCTTGAAGCCACACATATGATACGTTGTTTCGCGACCGAGGATCACAAGGAAGCCGCTCAGGCCTTTGTCAGGAAAGAGTCGCCCACTTTTAAGGGTAGATAGCGGTAAGGAAAATAGTAGTGGCTGGTACGCCTCCTGGAAACCCTGGGCGATAAGTATGAATTCTTTGATGCCAGACATTATTGGCCTGGCTTCAATTGATTTTGCCTATCAACATGTCAGCCAGTTTGGTGCGCTGATATTTTGCGTCACCATATAAGACCTGGTTGTGCATTTGTCGTTTAAAGAACAGGTGTACATAGCATTCCCAGGTAAAGCCAATACCGCCATGAAACTGCACTGCACGGCTGGATGAAAATACCGCCATATCCCCAGCTTGTGATTTTGCCATACGAGCAAACTTTTCCGCAGCTTCAGGTTCCGTATCCACGGCGCAGGCAGCGTTATAGGTGAGGGACTTAGCCCGGTCAATATCTAGCATCACGTTCACCAGTGGATGTTTGACCGCCTGGAAAAAACCAAGAGGGTGGTCAAACTGGACACGGGTCTTGGCGTACTCCACTGTGGTCTGCAACAGCCATTCACCTGCGCCCACCATATCGGCAGAGACTATGCAGAGGATTGCTGGCAGTGCTTCGCTGATTGCATCGATACCCGTGCCTGGTGCGGCAACCTCTATAGCATCTGCGTTGCTGAATTCGATGTGTGCCTGGTCACGGGTCAGGTCTATGATGTTATCCGGGATAATTTTCACACCATCTGCTGTGCTGTCCACCAGGTAGAGACCAACACCGTCCGAGTGTGTTGCGCTGACGAGGAACTGGTCCGCTTTCCGCGCATCCTGCACAAAATAAGATACGCCATTGAGCTTGCCACCATCTGTTGAAACATCGGTGTCTGCTGCTTCCCAGCTTCCTTGCTGATTCGTAACGGCAAGGCTGGTTGCTTTGCCTGCTGCAATTTCTGTCAACGCCTTTGTTGCCGCATCAGATTTACAGGCATTGAGTACGAAAGTAGCGTTAAATGTGGCGAGTAGTGGTGAGGGGAAAGCTGCTTTTCCAGCTTCCTCCGCTAAAGCTACCGCTGCCACCAGGGGCATGCTAATACCGCCCGCTGCTTCGGGTACACAAACTGCGGTCCACCCCAGCTCTACAATTTGATGCCAGAGACCCTTGTCCCAGTTGCAGTCATTGCTGCGATTCACATCATGATCATAGGCGACGAGGGAGTGAAGCTTGTCCGCCGGGCAGTTGTCCTGAAAAAACTTTTGTGCGGAATCACGCAGCATGGTTTCGTCTTCACTAAAGCCGAAATTTTTTGGTCGTTCTGTCATAGTCCTATCTCCGGCTATTTTGATTTGGCTAAGCCAAGTACACGCTCACCAAGAATGTTGCGTTGTACCTCGTTGGTCCCCGCTGCGATTGTCATGCCAAAGCTGTTTATGAAAGCGAATGGCCATTGCCCACCTGCGGGAGCATTCTCATCAATAACATTGAGGGAGCTTGCTGCACCTTCGATATGGTAGGCGAGCTCCGCCATGTCCTGGAACAACTCGGTGAAATTGAGCTTTGATTGCAACGGTATCCGCATGGGGTGATCGGTCAAGGGTGGAACTGTCATTCGTCGCATTGTCTGTCGCATTCCTTCCTGGCGAATCACAAGTTGGACAATTTCATCACGAATCATCGGGTCGTCAGCGGCAGTTTTGTTGTTTCTGGGCTGGCTGCGGGCCAGGTCAATAAGTGACATGGCATTGGATGTAGAAACAGTTTCGCCATCCTCAAGGGACATACCACCTGATGCCGGTGTAACCATCGGGCCAGCGCCGCGTTCGTGGGCGAGGGTAGTCATGGCGACCTTCCAGCCAGCGCCAACATCATCCAATCGATAGCGATCTTCCACCACAAGGTTTTCAAACAGGACTTCATTGAATCCGGTTCCACCGGTTATCTTGATCAGCGGTTTGATGGTGACACCATTGCCGATTGCGGACTTGATGGGGACAACGAAATAGGACAGTCCATTGTATTTGTCATCCTTGCTGGTACGGCAGAGCAAGATCATCCAGGTGGCAAAGTGTGCAAGGGAGGTCCATACCTTGTGACCGTTGATTACCCAGTTGTCACCATCACGCTCAGCGAAGGTCTGCTGGTTGGCCAGGTCTGATCCTGCACCTGGTTCACTAAAGCCCTGGCACCAGATTTCTTCTCCTGATAGTAGTTTCGGCAGGAGCTCTGCTTTGACGTCATCCTGAGCGTGGAAAAGAATAGTCGGCGCTGCCATACCCATGCCAATAACATTAGGCAGATAGGGTGTTTTTGCCTGTTGCATCTCCTGGTTGGCGATCGCCTGGCAATCTGTTTTGCCGCCACCACCAACTTCCTTCGGATAGTCACTGCCGAGCATGCCAGCGTCATAGGCTGATTTTTGCCATTTCTGCAGCCACTCAAGTGCTGCTGGGTCATAGAGCTCAAGGGCTCCCTGTGGAAGTTTGACGGGTGGCCTGCCCGGGTGGTTATTCGCTAGCCAGTCCTGGCACTGAGCGCGAAACTCTGCCTGTTCTGGTGAGTCTTTGGCTTTGGCATCGGACATGTGATTCTCTCGGACACAAAAAGAAAGAGTTTGTACCCTATTCAGTGCCTGATGGGAAGCGCCAGTCGCGCTTTATTAGTGGCCTTGATGTTAGTGAGAAAGAGGAGGGAATGGTGAAGTTATTTCTCTAGGCATTTCTCAAGATCACTTGTTGAGAACGTTTCTCAAGAACCTTACTCAGGCCGCTTCCTGGGACGCATTCGGTGAACGAATTTGCTGTTAGCTTCGAGCACACTGGAGGTAGTGGTCAGTGATTTCCTTGTCGACCGACTGCCTTATATGAGCAACAGTTCCTTGTGGCTGGCGGACTCTTTGGCGCTGCATCACTTAGCACCAGAGAACCGGCAGAACCAGAGGTCGCTTTGAAACTGTCGGGCTATCTGGGAAACTGGGACGCAGCGATCTTTGCGTCAAGGGGCTATTATCGAGCACCTGCGCCCTTAAACAATGTAGCAGTAAATAATGTCGCAAGGAACGATGTTGCAAGGAATAAAGTATCCGGGACAATGGGCGAATACCCTCGACTCAACACGTTGGGCGCAAGTTTATCCGGGCCATTGGCCGGTGGTGTGCTCAACCTGGAGACTGGTTTTTACCACTCCGTGGATGATCCTGGTGGCGATAACCCTGTCATCGAGAATGGCCAGTTGCGGTTTCTGGTAGGTTATTCACGCCAGCTGGGGAAAGAAACACAGATAGGTGTGCAAGCTTACGCGGAGTGGATGCAGGACTATAATGATTACAAACGAAACCTTTCTGGAGTATCTGTGCCGCGTGAACAACTGCGTACGGTTGCGACGATGAGGTTCACGCAGCAGTATCTGTACCAGGCCTTGACCTTGAATTTGTTCGCGTACTGGGGTGCCGCGGAAAATGACAGCTATGTGATTCCGTCCCTGCGGTACGCATTCAATGACTATCTTTGGGCAGAAGTTGGTGCAAACATTTTCAGTGGTTCGCGACGTGGTATGTTCGGCACATTGGCTGACAATGACAATATATACCTGACAGTGCGCTGTTCATTTTGACCTTGCACCCATGAAATCAAAAATAGCCATTGCGGTCATGATCATGCTGATTGCCTTTTTGGCGTGGCGGTTCATTCGGCCGATGAATATTTTTGTCGTTGATGATCGGTTTGCCTGGCCCGTTGATACAACGCAAGCACCCCAATCTATAACCGGGCTGGCTGCCGGTGACTGTGGGACTTGTCATCAGGCTTTTTATGAAGAGTGGCAGACTACGATTCACAGCCAGGCCTGGACCGACCCCTATTTTCAGAGGGACTGGCACTTTGAAGAGGCGCAGTCATCCTGCAGACTATGCCATACGCCGCTTGACGTTCAGCTCCCCTACAAGGTAGTTGGATATAGTGATGAGGATAAGTGGGACCCGATAGTTGAGGAAAACCCATCTTTTGATCCCGGTCTTCAGCACGAAGGCGTGACCTGCGCTGCCTGTCATTATCGTGATGGAAAAATAGTGGGTGTGCATGGAGATACTGATGCTCCGCACCCGGTCAGAAAAATTGAGAACCCTAACGAGGTTTGTGTCCGTTGCCATATCGTCGACGGTGATCGCTGGGATACCTTCTACCGGTTTCCTGCCTGTGGCACGGTCGCGGAAATCAAGTCTGGGCTGGCACCGCATGTGAAGCAAGATGGTGATGTGAGGGGATCGTCAGGCGAGGTCTCTGTGAGTGAAGCAGGTGTATTGGGATGTGTGGAATGCCACATGCCACTGATTATGCGTCCATTGGTCGATGGTGGCGATATACGAGCGAGCAGACGGCACCTCTGGCGTGGAGGTCATGATGTGGAGATGGTAAAGAGTGCCTTGACCATTGAATTCGCTGAAAAGGAGACGCAGGGGCCTGGTGGGCGGGTGTTTGGTTTGACCATTACTAATACCGGTGCCGCCCACTATGTTCCTACGGGAACGCCGGACCGGCATCTTACGGTATCAATTCGCCTGCTTGATGAGGGGGGAGGGACCCTTAGTGCGAAGGCGCATACACTGGAGCGTACTGTCATGTGGAGACCACTGATTGTAGACTTGAGGGATACGCGTTTACCACGTGGTGAGCCACGAGAATACGAATTAAAGGTTGGCAGCGAGGCCGGTGGGGTGCAGATTGAGGCGGAGGTAAGGTATCACCTGTTGGCCGAGTCCAGGCGAGAACGTATCGAATACGAAAATAAGACGCCAATTGATTATGAAGTCTTTAGGCAGCGAATATCCCTGTAGGGGAATGCGGTATTTGCATCTTTGTATGAGTGGTTGGGGGCCCGTCGATTAGTTGGGGCATAATGGGTAAATCAAATAGAACTTTGGAGTCAAGAGCATGATCAAAATCCACGGAAATCTGAGTGCAAATGATGACTATACTCACGAGTTAGGACCTGAAGAGAATTTCAACGAATCTGTCTACTTCAATTTCTTTGACAAGGAGAAAAGCCAGGGTGGGTTTGTTCGCATAGGTAACCGTGCAAATGAGGGTTACGCGGAAATGACGGTGATCGTCTGGAATCCAGATGGATCGGCGTGGTTCAACTACGCCAAACCGGCTATCTTCCATAACGATGGATGGGATGCCGGCGGGCTGAAAATAGACATCATTAAGCCTGCGGAAACTGTTCGTACCAGCTACAAGGGTTCTGCTCTATTCATGCAAGACCCACGAGCAATGAGTGACCCCGGAAAGGCATTCAAGGAAAACCCAAAGCATGAACTTTCGATTGCCCTCACTCATGAAGCAGTGGGGCCCTTTTATGGTCATGTAGGAGAAGCTGGAGACGGGAACGAGTTTGCACGATCCCACACGGAGCAACATATGCGGGTTAGCGGCACCTTGCAGTTCGGGAATGAAACGCCAGTTTCATTCGATGGACATGGTCTGCGGGACCACTCCTGGGGACCACGGTACTGGCAGGCTACGCCTTCCTATCGGTGGGTTACCTGCAATTTTGGTGATGACCTTGGCCTGATTCTTCGCACCAATGGTGACGGGGAGGGCGGTGGTCTGTTCCAGGAGGGCCAGGAACTTGTCAGGATTACGAAAACGGCACTGACGACCGAATACGAACCTGGGACCAACTACCACCAGTCCCTGCGAGCAGAGCTGGAACTGGAAGATGGGCGTACGCGGAGCCTTGAAGGGAGGGTGATGAGCTTTATTCCCCTGCGCAACCGGCGAAGCGGGGCGAGCACCCACGTTGGAGAAGGTATGACTGAATATACCCTGGATGGTGAACGCAAGGGTTACGGTTTGAGTGAGTACCTGGATCAGCCAGCGGAAGAGTAAACAGATAATTGGAGCCAGAGTAAGAATAAACCCATTCCTACCCTGGCCCCTACTATCAGTAGACGTCTTTTCTGGTGTTATATATGTTGAATTTCCCGGTTGGCGTCTTCAGGCGCTTGTCCTTAATGACTTTTTTCAACTTACGGGTTTTATCGTCTACAACTACCAGGGCCGATGTTTTGTCTACGGCATTCCATACGGAAAACCAGACCTCATCACCTTGCTTGTTGTATTCGGGTTGAACGACCCGAGCCGGACCCTCATCAGCGACTCCCGCCCATTGTGCAATTGGCAGGACTTCGAAGCCTTGATCCAGGTTGTTGATATCGTACACTGCGACGGATTGAGAAACCGCCTTGTCAGGATTCAAAGTGGCATCTGCCCACAGGTTCGTGGAGTTCGGGTGTGTCTTGACAAAAAGTGAGCCACCACCCATTCCTTTGAGTGTTCTCACTACCTTCCAGGCACTGTTTGGGTGCTTTTCTGGGTCTGTACCGATGGCACTGACGTTTGCATTGCCGAGCGCACTGGTAACCCAGACAGGTCCGTAGGTCGGATCAACGAAATTTGCTCCGCGGCCTGGGTGCGGGATTTCTGTTACATCGACCAACGCCTCCATATTCCTGTCTTTGGAATCGATCACTGCAACCTTGTTTGATTTATTTGCTGCAGTCAGGAAGTAGCGGTGAGTCGAATCCCAACCACCATCGTGGAGGTAGCGTGCTGCTTCCAGGGTCGCAACGGAAAGTGCGTCAATATCTTTGTAGTTCACCAGCAGAACTTTTCCTGTCTCCTTAACATTAACGATAAATTCCGGATGCTCATGAGACGCGACAATAGCAGCCACTCGTGGCTCAGGATGATATTCCTGGGTGTCAACCGTCATTCCGCGGGTTGAAACGATCTTCTTCGGCTCCAGGGTATCTCCTTCCATCAGGACGAACTGTGGTGGCCAATAGGCGCCAGCTATCGCCAGCTTGTCTTCGTACCCAGGATATTTGGAGGTCTCAACAGATCTGGCTTCCATACCTATTTTGATCTCCGCCACTTTAGCGGGCGGGTTCATGAAGAGGTCAATTAATACGATTTTTGCATCGCGACCGATGGTATATACATAGCGGCCAGAGTTGGATGGTCTTGAAATGTGAACCGCATAGCCCGTATTGACCATACTGACGATTTTCTTGCTGTCGCCGTCAATAATTGCGACCTGCCCTGCGTCCCGCAGGGTAACGGCAAAAAAATTGTCTGTATCATACTTATGCTGTTTTTTGGTAGGGCGATCTGCTGGTAGAACAATCTGATTCCAGGATGCCATTATTTCTTTCATGCCAAATTCCGGAGGCATTGGTGGTTCGTGCTGAAGGAACCGTGCCATTGTATCGATTTCTTCTGCGCTCATATCACCAGATGTACCCCAGTTCGGCATGCCGGCGGGTGTGCCAAAGCTGATGAGTACTTTGAGGTATTCGGTGCCTCGTGTCTGAGTAATGTCTGGTGTTAGCGGTTTACCAGTCGCTCCCCTTCTAAGCACACCGTGGCAACCGGCACAACGCTCAAAGAATATTCGTGAGGATTGCTGATATTCGGCATCGGTAATTTTAGGCCCATTAGGTGACAGCCTCATGTCAACTTCAGCCATCGGAATGGGTGCACCCTTATAGCGTAGTTCGGCACCTTCAGTGCCTGGATGATCTACGGCATCGTCAGTGGCTGAGAATGCGATGCTGGTAAACAGCAATCCAGTTATAGCTAGAGTCGCGTTGAGTAGTGTTTTCATACAAAAATTTTCCTTGAGGAATACCTCTTAATTTTTCATGGTAAAATTTAATTCTTCGATCGCAAGGCTGCATTGACATACGTCAAATATCAAAGGTTAGTCATCAGATTCTGCAGTTGGGATGAGTACTTTTCTCTTGTCGCGTCTTTCCCGGCGCTCTCTTTTGCTCACCATCACCGGGCAATGGTGCTCGTCCCAGTAGCTCGTTTGGCACTCCAGACAATAGTGGCATTCCGATTCATCAATTTCACCCTTGTTGTTGATGGCACCCACGCTGCAGTTGTTTCCGCAGGTGTGGCATGATGTTCCACACTCCGGTCTGCGCCGCAGCCAGCTGAATATCTTGAAAAGTGATGAAAAGCTCAACAGTGCTCCAAGGGGGCAGATATAACGGCAGTAGAATTTGGTGTTGAACGTTGATATGAGTATCAGTCCGATTGCATAGGCGGAAAAGTACCACTCCCGCTGAAATCTCAGGCTGATAGCCGTTTTGAAGGGCTCGACCTCGGAGAAGATCGCTACGGTTGGAATGGAATTTAGAGCCAGCCCCACCAGTGCCATGAGTATCACGTATTTTAGTGCCAGCAACCTCTCATGAACCATCAGGGGGAACTCATACTGTCTGATGTTCAGCTTGTGAGCGATCTTGTTCATGAGCTCCTGAATGGCGCCAAAGGGGCATAGCCACCCACAAAAAATACCCCGGCCCCACAATAGGATACTTAGGGCGACAAAACCCCAGAGAATAAATACAACCGGGTCGAGCAGGAATATGTCCCAGCTGAACTCTTTTGTCAGCATGCTGATGAAGGTGAAGGCATTGATAATTGATAATTGAGCCAGGCAGTAGAAGCCAATAAAGAACACTGTGTAGACAAGAAAGGCAATGCGCAGGTAGTTAAAGAAACGTGGGTTTACCACAACCCAATCCTGGAAGAGGAGCATCAGCACCAGGATGGTCAATCCTGTGATAAGCAGGACTATCTCTATTTTTTTTCCCTGCCAGGCGGTAAGCCAAAGTGGATCAACATCTGTCAAAGAAGTGTCCAGTGAGTCAGAATGAGCTTCCAATACGAGCCGTGCGGCCTTAACTGCAGACCCGTTCAAAACCATAGCTGTGATGGTGGCGCCCGATATCCCATCGACAGAGTTAGGGCGATTTTTGCCGGCCAGGCGGATACCGTTGACCACCGACATACCTTCATATTGTGAAGTAAAGTTGGTAAGTATTTCGTCATTTACGCCGATTACCAGTATCGGCTCCTGATGGCTGATAATCCTGACTTCAAAAATAGTCCCATCTGGCTTGATGCTGACGAGTGTGCGGATCGGGTAACCTGAATAGGCAGGTATCGGTGTGATTAGATCGGTGAAAAAGCTGTAGCCCAGTATGTGTTTGCCATCAAATACGATCAGGTGTGGTATCGGTGATTCTACGGGTAAGGTCCTGGTTGCATCGGGGAAAAGGTCAGCGACCAGCTTTAGACTAACCGCATCCTGCTCTGCTCCGCTGTCGCGCGCATAGCAATCGGGGTGAACCAAAATTGCTAAAAGGCAAAGCAGCGCAAAATGTGTCGCTTTCAAAAAACTTTTCCAGGAAATCGAGGGTGCAAAAGCTTAGCAATTAAAATTCAATTGTGAATTGATATCGGTCAATGAGATTGCTACTTGTTTTGGCAGGAATATACTCTTGACCCTGAGCCGGGGCAGGAGTGGTCCCTTAGAATAGTTCACCTCTGACTAACCCTGCTCCACCAGAAAGCGCACTCCAAACTGTTGTTCAACCTGCATTAGACCGGGTAAATCAGTGCTGCTGGTCACCTCAAGATTTTTCGCTTTCAATGCAATTTCTGCGGTTTCCGGGTTGCGGGATTGCAGTACCACAGCATACATGCCTTCGCGCTTGTCCTTCAGAAAGTCTCCGATGGCCTCGGCGAAGGGTCTGCTTTGATCCTCAACCGAGACCAACTCGATAAGTCCTCCGGATGGCGGGCGACAGATCGATGATTTCACTCCCCGGTTAATATCGATCGTCGGTTCATCAATAGGCATGGCCAACTTTGTACCATAAACCTCCCTGGCGCGGGCCAGGTCCTTGACCGCGATAATCACCCGCTTGATACCGGATAGCCCCGGGGGATCAGCACTAATAGCGTTCATAGGGTCCTCTTGTGTAAAGGAGTTAACCGGATAGACTCGTATCAGTACGCCATGTGTCGAGTTTGGATGAATATCGCGGCCACTTGCACCTTCCATCAATGGAATAACATTGAGGCCACGTCCAATAAGATCTTCGGCTTCAGCATTCGGGTCCGGTGCTTCCAGCATGAGGGCAAACAGTCCCTCTCCGCGGCGGTCCAGGAAACCCTGCAGGCTCTGGCTGAGCGGTGCGTCTGGTACCGCAGGAGACATGAGTTCAATGTTGCTGCCACCACTGGGCACACACATGGCCAGTCTGGCCCCAAGACTATCAACACTGGTCTCGGACAGGTCGATTACGGGCATTCCAAACTTGTCTCGGAAGGTTTCAATAACTGCTGAGAAATCGTGTACTGCGATGGCGATTCGTGGCATGCCGGTAATCATGGGAGACTCCTTTTTTCTTCTAGAACAGACTACAATTGTTCTAAAATTGCTTTCTTCGTGGTGCTTGAACTTTACACAAAAACACAAATATACGTTAGTAAGAAGCAGTGCGTTGTATGAAATATTGTATTGTTTTGAACCCTGTGTAGTTGTGAGCGGCGTAGGAAAAGTAGTGCTGTATCCTGCCCATCATATTGTTGCTCTCTTGCTGGAGAGGATCATGGTTAATGGCAATGCTTTTAGATTTCTCAGTATATTCCTGTTGTTATTCAGCATAACCAGTAATGCCGAGGAAAGACCTTACTATATGTGGGTCGACGATGATGGTGTCCTTAATTTCGACCAGAATCGTCCTCGAGACAGGGAGTCAGAGGAAATAGTCGAGTCACCCCTCGAGTTTGGGCAGAGGCGATTTTCTGATGAACCCACTGAAACGGTCTATATTTCACCTGAGGAAAAATTTGCACAGCAAATTAGAGAAGTGAACTGTACAAGTGACCGAAAAATACTTGAAAAATTGCTAGGTTTTAAGGCTATTCTCTTCCGAGGTGAAGATGGCCTTTTTAGACAACTGTCGGAAGAGGCCAAACAAGAAAAGATTAGTGAAACTGAGCAGGCAATCAAAGAGAACTGCTCAGAACCAGATTCATAGTGCCTTTGATTGTAATTTAGACGCTGGGAATGCCTTATTCCTGGTTGGCAATTTGTCTCATGGCACCAAGTTTCGATCTGAATTCGACGGACCCAACCTGAGAGGCGTTGGGTTGGCTTGAGAACTGTGCTATCACCAGTTCCTGTGACCTGTTGATGTAAATGACTTGTCCGTGGACGCCGACGGCAGCATATTCTCCCTTGTCTGCATCGAGTATCCACCACATGTTTTTGTAGTATTTCCACGCCTCATCTTGGTTAAGGTCGTTGTTGGAATACCGAGACTGATCAGTTTTATCAACCATCAGTGTCTCATCCACCCAGTGAGCAGGAACAATCTGCTGGTTGTTTGCCTTCCCGCGGTTGAGTATCAGGCGACCAAACAGTGCTGCATCCCTAAGGGTTGATAGCATTCCGCCGGTGGCTACTGGCATGTAGGCCCTGTCTACTACAATAGCGGCATCATGGTATGTGCCCAGGCGCGACCAGATTCTGTCAGCAATAAAGTCATGCAATGGCATGCCTGAGAGGCGGGCGATGATCCAGCCGATCAGGTCCGCGTTCGCAGAGTTGTACTCGAAAACTGCACCGGGCTCCCTGCCTTCCTCCTGCCGGATAAACTTGGCAAGGAAATCATGCACGCCATATATTTCAGCTTCTGCAGGCTGTACATCCTGTGCGCCAGGGAGATAGGCCAGACCCATAGCCGGTGCATAGTGGAGAAAAAATTCAGACTCAGGGTCGACATAATTTTCTTTGAAGGCGATGGCGCTGGCATGATTCATTACCTGTTGCAGGCTTGTGCGTTCGAAGCCCGAGCCCTTGAGTTCTTTTATATAAGCTGCCGGGGAAGCATTGAGATCGATTTCATGCTCCTCCATCAGGATGCCGAATGCCGTACTGACTAGGGATTTTGTCATTGAAAACCAGATGTGCCTCTGCTGCTCTGAGAAACCATTCCAGTATGCCTCGTAGGCAATAGTGTCTCCCTGCAATATGAGAAAACCATCAGCACAGTACTTTTGCAGCAACTGGCCAAGGGGCATTTCTTCTCCATTTGCATCCTGAACGTTGCGTGCAGCAAAAGTGCTGGATTGGGCGACTTTAAGTTTTGGCAGGTCACCACCACGCGGTACCATTGATGAGTGGGTAACTGACTCCGTGTTGCGAAAACCCCAGGTGCTGTATGGCAATTGCATATAGTTGGCAAAAGTCACCTGACTTTCACGCTGAGGTGGGAAACCCTGCATTACATCGGGGTGGTTGTTTGTCATGTTGTGTCCGCTATTGTTGGTTGATCAGATGCGCTAGTTTTCCTGAGCCCTGGTTTGCATGAATTGTTCGAGTAGAACGAATTTCTGAATCTTGCCTGAGGCGGTAACCGGCAGTTCGTCGACAAAAAACCATTCCCTGGGGGTTTTGTGGGGTGCCAGGCGTTCCCGGATATAGGTATGAAGTTCTTCTATTTCAACCTTCTGGCCAGCACTGGGGCGGATAAATGCTGAAATGGTCTCCCCCCATTTTTCATCCGGCACTCTCATGACTGCGGCATCACCAACGCCCGGGTCAGCCAGATCGACTTCTTCTATTGTGAAATCAGTATTGCTTGAGTGTGCTATTGCTGCTTGGGTTTTCATGCAGTTACGTCTCTGATTCGTTTTTCAAGCGATCCGTCAAGAGTAAAGGTGCTAGAGCAGTATCTCATCATTCGGCACCGTGTATTCCCGTATTCTGATCTTTCCAGTAGGGTTCACGGAGTATACGTCGCAGGATTTTCCCTACAGCTGTTTTTGGCAGTTCATCCACAATGTGTATTGCCTTTGGAACCTTAAACCGGGCCAGCAGTGTTTTAGCAAAGGCCAGCAATTCATCATCCGTAACCTGGTGCCCTGACCGCAGAACAACCGAGGCATTGATTGCTTCACCCCATTTTTTGTCAGGAACCGAGTAGACACCGCATTCAGCAATGGCTTTGTGTTCCATCAGCGCATTTTCGACTTCCGCCGGGTAGACATTAAAGCCGCCGGTAATAATCATGTCCTCTTTCCTGTCGGCCAGGTAAAAGTAACCATCTTCATCAACGCGCCCCAGGTCACCCGTTCGCAACCATCCTCCAACGAGTCGAGCTTCGTCCAGTTCCGGTCTTTGCCAGAAGCCGGGAGTAGTCCAGGGTGCGCAGATCCAGATCTCGCCGACTTCACCCGTCTCTACATCGACACCCTCATCGTTTCGGATCCTGACCTGTGCCTGCGTGCACTCCCTGCCGACGGAAGTGAGCCTTTCTTCTTTACCTGCCAGCGCCTTGTCATGTTCTGCTGGCAGCATGAGGGTATTCAGGCCATAGGCTTCTGTCTGACCAAAGCCGGTGTAGAGGACAGATCCCAGTTTTTGCTGTGCCCTTCTCACCAGTGATGGCGCGGCAGGGGAGGCCGCATATACGACGGCTCGCAAACTGCTGAGATCAACCTGTTCGGCTTTTGGATGGTCCAACAGGATTCTGAGGAGTGTTGGTACGGCAAGCATCATCGATATCCGCTGCTTTTCTATCGTATCCAGAATGCTCACCGGGTCTGCTTCCGGAAGGATGACCAGGGTTCCACCTGCGATCCAGCAACTATCCATGGCGCGGCCACCGAAATGGCTAAGAGCGAGTTGTCCGAGCAGGTTGTCCTCGGGTTGCAGGGCAAAGGTGTGTGCCCAGAAATTCATTGCAGCAGAGACGCTCGCATAACTGTGGGTAATACCTTTTGGACGACCGGTCGTTCCGGAACTGTATAGGATGTGAGCGATAGAGCCGGGTGGCAGATCAGCCTGGGGCGGGCCCCCTTCAGTAGAACTAGGCAGGCTGGAGATGTTCGTAATTCCTTCAGCATCCTGAAACGACAGTACCCGTATGTTGCCACTTATGCTGGCAAGGACCCGTTGTGCTGATTCCGGTGTCATGGCGATGACGAATCTCGCATCGGCGTCCTCTAACATGAAGGTGTGTTCAGACTCGGTCAGGGCACCGAGCATGGGGACGAGCGCGCCACCAGCACGAGCGATACCAATCACAGACTCCACATACTCAATGCAGTTTTGTTGTATCAGGGCAACTCTTTCGCCGGGTTGCATACCCAATTGCATGAGCCAAAGGGCAATCGTATCCGCGTTGCGATTGAGTTCCGCATAGGTTCTTCGTCTGTCACCATCAATCAGTGCAATGCGGTCGGGCCAGTGCCTGGCTGCTCTGGCTGGATAGTGGGAATAGGGATGAATCATGGTTTAGAACTTTGGTCAGGAAGATGGCGCTCACCCGGGCCAGTGTAATTGGCTCCCAGTGCATCAGGAATAATCCGAAGTGGGACACCTTCACGAATTTCCTCCGTTATATGTGCCAGCAGCGACATGCCGTAGGTCAGGGCTCCCAGGCCGCCAATAATTAGCGGATCAAAATTAAGGTCGGCGAGTATTGCGCCTAAAGCACCGGCAAGGTTGATGGGTATTTTCTTGCTCTTTAATGTTTCTAGTTCTGCTTCTATAGCATCCAAGCGCTGTCCGTGGGGTCCCCAGCCGTCGAGATCCTTGGCAAGGCGGCGTACGGTGATCGCGCGCGGCTCACCCTCCTTGTGAATAGGATGCCCAAACCCGGGCACAGCGCCCCGGCGTTCAAGCCAGGTTTTGATAGTAGCCTTGCAGGCAGCACCATCGTCAAGGTCGAGGGATAAGGATTCAATCATCATTTCAGCTGGTTCTTGAGGTGAACCGGTAATTGAACCACTGGCAAGCATACCGCTTGCGAGTGCAGGGATGGCGGATTCAGGTGAGGCGGAAGCAGTAAATCTGGCTGCGCCTGCCGCGGCACTGATAAACTGTTGGTCCATTCCGCTTCTCAATATGAGGTCAAACAACGCGGCCTCTCTATCGTCTGGCAATTCACCCTTCAGTATAAGAAAGGCTGATTGGCTGTAGGAAAGTTGAGCGATGAGTTCCTCCACGGGATAACCGCGGACATTGATTTTCCCCCCCTGTGCCTGACTTATTTGTGTTGTCCAGTAGTCACTCCAATCGCCAGAGGCAACATACTGACCGACATGTCTCTTTCCCGTCTTTTCAGGCACTGATGTTTCCCCGTTTTAGTTGGAAGGGTTTGTTGGTGTGAACCGTTGGTGTGAACATGGGTAGCTTAATGCCTGATTTCTGTTCAAAAACAACCTGTACCTGCATGCCGATGTGCACGATCTCAGGCTCACAGTCAATGATGTTGGAAATCAGGAGTACACCATTATCAAGTTTGATACTTGCCACCACATAGGGTGCAGGGATGGCGGGGTGATAGGTGCGGTGATAAATGACAAAGCTGAATACTTCACCTTGCCCGGAAACGGATTTCATCTCCAGGTCTTCTGACCAGCAGTCTGGACAAACTGGCCCACCAGGCAGGAATGGATGACCGCAGGACT
>Ga0187827_10002646_pt1 | contig 24161 bp, 28 predicted proteins | sample ETNtaG_39_FD_167969 | JGI IMG/M metagenome (GOLD analysis project Ga0187827, IMG submission 167969) | Marine microbial and viral communities from oxygen minimum zone, Eastern Pacific Ocean - ETNP2014_SV_150_PacBio MetaG (Illumina Assembly) | ecosystem: Environmental > Aquatic > Marine > Hypoxic... | reverse complement strand
GATACTTTCACCAAACGAACGCCTTAGCATTGGATACAAAATATCGTCCTCAAACTTCATATGAGCACCCACAAGACCATTAATCGAGCCGAGTAACTTCATACCTGATAAGAGATTGCCCTTCTCAAAACTTTCACCAATATTTAACATAGTATTTCTGATCTTCTTATGTTCATTTTCCAACTCCGCTAATACATCTATAGTCAATGTTAGTATATTGAATATGAATAGTTATATGTATTCCACAACCAATGATTCGTTAGTGTTCTTTTCGGTTTGATTGCCTGTAAATTCATTTTTTAATAACTGAAAAAATAAATGACTTGAAAAAGAATAAAGTTCTTCAGGATTAGATTATATGGTGTTCTGGTTGAAGGAAGAGTAATAGGTAGTGTAATGATAATGTTTGCACTCGTTTTCAATGGAACTAATGTTGCAGTATTTGTTGCCCTCATTCATGGAATCAAACAATTACAATCAGTAGCAGAATGCATAATGAATGCAATGATTGGCCCATTTAGCTTACTGTGGAGTCCACACATACTTATTCTCTGTGCTTTAATCTTCGTGGATACTTCTTCGCTTCCTCATGCCTTGTGACAAGCCTAAATCATAGATTGGGACTAAACATTAAGATTAATTGACCTCTATAGAATAATGGGGTCGGTGGGATTTGAACCCACGACCACATGGAATTTCGGGAATAATTCCTCCCAAACCACGTATCTTAGACCAAGCTATCCGCATTATTCTTTATTGATGCTCTAGACCACGACCCCAACAGTTGATGTCCTATGCTTTATTTTAAAGATTAATCAAACAGTTTTCATTTTTATCCTACTTTTTTTTTGAAAATGTAAAACAAGTCGCTACACTTGACAAAAAGATTAGTAATTAATTACAAGTAAAGTTTCTGAACTTATAGGGGTTTTTACTGATGAAAAATTTTGAAACAGAATTATCAGAAGAATGGGAGTGAGTCGCCTACACCAACTGCGTCACGGTGCCTAAAACTCTACTAGCGTAATCTTATCGGATTTAAGAACATCATCAATTTCTTTCAGTTGTTAGTTCTTGCATAAGTTTATGCATCATCTTATTATTTGTAATACTTTAAAGTTCACTTACTCCCCTTTAACCTTGGGTCAGTTGTATTAAGCCATACAGGTTTCCCAATTTCGCGGCGGGCCTTAGCAAGATTCACAACGTTTTGTGTTCGATGAAAGTTTTCTTCATACACATGGAAACTTTCAGCTGTATCCACATACTGACCCACCTCAACTCCAACCCTTTCCGCAATAATCTTCTGCAAATTGGTTAAAGCCCACATATTCATTGGAGCTGCAGCATATGCATCTCTGCTTCTCCAGTAAGTGTGTAATTCCAATCGCCTATCAATAACTTTACACCAAATAATCTGGAGACAGGGTGGTCCAACATCTGGATGTTCATCATTCCAAACCATCCACGTAACTGCCTGAGCTCTGTTTGAGTAGGGTGATATCTTCAGTTTCTCTATGATGTACTCTATCTGATCAATAACACCTGTGGTTGATGGTTTGTATTGAAATAATCTATCATGATAAGTATAGTCATACGCCTTTCCGATAAGATGATTCTTTTTGCCAAGGATTACATCATCTGAATATTCATCAAAATCTTTCACTCTTCCCCACTCAAGGTGGAAACGAGGTTCTTTCATTGGTTGCCTAATCACCATCCTTATGGAACATTCCCTTATGATATCTTTCTTGGTCTTAAATTTGTAAGATTCCTTAAATGAGGTAATACCTTTATTCCAAAGAATCTCCAGACTTTTTTCCCAAACCTCAGGCAAAACCGTTCCTTCTACAAGGAATTGGGGAATGTAACTATTTGCCATGCTCTACCCTTACTTATCCGAAAGTTATTTCATTATCGGTCTAGTGAACCTATTCTCTCATCTATAATGAAAGGAATTTTTGTAAATATGATTGTATTCTATTTATCAAAAAGTTTCTTGGTGCGGGGGGTGGGATTCGAACCCACGAACTCCTGAGAGACGGGATATCTTTTCTGCCAACCTTATGTCTCAGTTGAGACGATCTTAAGTCCCGCGCTTCCACGGTATTCAGCGCCCTCTTTGGCCAGACTCGGCTACCCCCGCTCAGCCCTTTCAATGATGAGATGTTATATAACCGTTAGAGGCGGAGTTAAGATTTTATTTTTTGGTTAACATCGAATATTAGAACGGATTGTGGGAGTTCTATTTGAAGGGTCTCAGGTCGAGGTGGAATAAATGAGAGGACATGCAATAAAACGGATTTACTTTTGTTTTTTCCTTTTAATGTGATTGGCTTAATCTTTTTTGGTTCGAGCTTTATTCCAGGATTGAGTAGAACATCGAAGTTATAAGAATATGTTTCCCCCCAGATGTCAAAAGAATATTCTACTTTGAAATACGGTATAGGTAGTGTTACCATTCTGGAATATCTTGCCGAGTGTACCTTATTATCCTCTGGATAAAATCGTTTGTGAAATTCATCATAAAATGGTTTGATTGAGTAGACATTTGTTCGTTGATTTGATCTACGCATAATGTGGCTATATTTATTGAATTCGCTATCTGGAATTCTTGATATGTTATGTTTCGTGTCTGCGTGAAGTTTAATAGATCTCTTAACGATGATCTTAAAGTTTGTATCAATTACTTTTCTTAAGTTCTCAATGAACTGATTCTCATTACAATCATAAATGGGCATACTTTTGCTACTCCATTTTTTTCAATGCTTTTACAGTTTTCTGTTTTCCATATATTGTTACAATAGGGTCTCTTAGATAATCTGCATCCCCTATTTCGTCAGAAACTGAAATGTATTCCTGGTTCTTCTTGAATACTTTTTTTATCCAAAACTTAGCATCTGTGATTACAGTTGCTGATGCTATTTCAGTAAATCCCAATTCCGTAATTTCTTTTACCACACATTCAACAGGTATGTATAACGATAAACTCTTTATTTCATGTTTACCAGATTTCTTTATCATAATTATTTACTATTTGGTCCTACTATCTAATATCTGTTGCAGTTTTTCATTAATATGTTCAAATGGATGTTGTGGTATCCATAAAACTTAATCAATATCTCTTAGAATCTAAAGCTAGTGGGCTCGTAGCGCAGCATGGATAGCGCGGCAGTTAATTTATTGGTCGAACCTCCTATGCATGCCGGTGACAGCTGTAGAAAATCGAAATCGATTTTCGGCTAAAGGTCGAGGGTTCAAATCCCTCCGAGCCCGCTTTAGAGTATCTTATTTCAAACTGACACCTTATCAATTTTAATAATCAAAGGCAAGATGGAAGATTGTGGAATAAGATATAAATTATGGACAAATAAACATCTATCACCCATAAATCATGGTGATATGTTGATTAATATGGTTGTAAACTAAACACAGCATTAATATAGCCACTATTGATGTACGGAAAAATTAGATGTCTGAAACTTCAGATCTTAAAACCAAACAAACTTTCATTTGTGGAGATTGTGAATATGTTCTTCCTGTAGGCCCTATTTGGTTTTGCCCTGGCTGTTTAGCTAATTTATGTAACGAATGCTTAGAATTCCATAAATGCACAATTAAGAAATTATAGACTATCTTGCATTCTACTTGATCAATGTAAAAATTTCATCATTAATCTCATATAATATTTTGTCTAAACTTAATGTTTTACAAGTCCATGTATACCCGGATATTCTGAAGAATCGCCTAACATCTCTTCTATGCGAAGTAATCGGTTATATTTTGCAGTCCTTTCACTTCTAGCTGGGGCGCCAGTTTTAATCTGACCTGTTCCTAAAGCTACTGAAAGATCTGCTATTGTAGTGTCTTCAGTTTCACCAGATCTATGACTAACTACCACATTATAATTATTCTTTATGCAAAGATATGCTGCACTCTTGGATTCCGTTAAAGTTCCTATCTGATTCAATTTCAATAGAAAGGCGTTTGCAGCACCTTGACTCATCCCCTTTTGCAGTCTCTTGACATTAGTTGCGAATATATCATCTCCGACTATCTGAGTTTTTCTTCCTATTCTCTCTGTAATATCTGCCAGCCCTATGAAGTCTTCTTCATGTAGTGGATCTTCAATTGACTTTATAGGATATCTTTCCACCAATTCACAATAATAATCAATCAATCTTTCCTGACTAAGATTTTCTCCATCAATAAAGTAAGTTTTCTTTTCTTTATCATAGAATTCGCTTGCTGCGGCGTCCAAAGCAAGAACTACATCTTCTCCAATACTGTATCCAGCCTTTTGAATAGCTTCAGATAATGCATCCAAAGCATCTGTCACTTTCTTTAATGGAGGGGCGAAACCACCTTCATCTCCAACATTCACAGCACCTTTACCGAACCTATCTGTAAGTACTTTCCTTAAAAAGTGATAGACTTCTGAACCAATTCTAATAGCTTCACTGAACTTATTTGTACCCACTGGAATTATCAAGAATTCTTGAATACTCAGATCATTTCCGGCATGCTTACCTCCATTTAATATGTTCATCATTGGTACCGGCATAATTCGGCAGTTTGCATCACCAAGATACTGAAAGAGCTGCAGGTTCAATCCATTAGATGCTGCTTTTGCTGTAGCAAGAGATACACCTAATATTGCATTTGCTCCCAGAATTGCTTTGTTAGTAGTTCCATCCAGATCTATCATGCATTTATCGATCACTTCTTGATTTCTTACGTCAATTCCTATTATTTTCGGAGCAATGATTGTAGTAACGTTCTTAATCACATTTAGAACTCCTTTTCCACAATATCTTGAAACATCGTCATCCCGAAGCTCAATAGCTTCATGTGTACCTGTTGAGGCTCCTGAAGGTATTGCAGCTCGACCCATACTGTAATCTGTTAAGACATCCACTTCGATTGTAGGATTACCTCTTGAATCAAGAACTTCTCTAGCGACTACTTTCTTTATTTTCATATCAACAGTTTTTGACACTTTACTCGCTATTATTCTCGATAAGTATGATATAAACTAAACTTGGCATTCTAAATAATTGGCAATAAAAGTAGATAATGAAAATGCCCTCTTTGTTATGTGGACTATTCAAAGATGAATACAAAACTTGAGGTCTTAAAATAAATGCTATTGAAGCAGTTTTTCTTTCCGTTGATCTGTATACATTTGTTCCGAACCGTATAAATTGGGAACAAGCAGTGATACAGGCAATTCATATTCTTGCTTAAAAAATTGAAAGACTTTTCTTTGATCTAGCAATTATGGTTTATCTATTCATTAATTGCTTTATAAATACCAGAAAGGGTATGATTTCAACTCTACCAATAATCATTTCTAATGCAAGAATCATTTTTAGAGGTTCAGGGAGCCCAATTTCGGTGATTCCTGTAGTCAATCCTGCTGTTCCGAAGGCAGCAGTGATCTCAAATATTGAATCTATAAAATTGTAACCGTAAAATGTAAATATTATCGAACTAGCAAATATTGAGTAGATTCCTAAGCTCAATAGAAGAAATGCTGCCAGCACATCTTTCTCAAACAAAGCTTTGTTTCCAAATTTCAATGGCGTGATAGCTTTAGCTGGAAGCGATACTTTTCTGACTGCCCAAGGAATCGCTTTTAATGTAATTATGAACCTAACAATTTTTAGTCCGCCTGCAGTTGAAAAGGTGCTTCCTCCCACTAACATTATTAGTATTATTACACTCTTTAAAGTAGTAGATTCTTCAATATTTATGAATTGAAAACCTGTTGTTGTAATTGCTGAAATTATGTGAAATGGAATATCTGCTAATGATCTTTCAAACGATGAAAAGATAAAACCTAATAATCCAGCAGTAATAATTATGTATAATATGAAAAACTTGTATTCATATGAAAAAATCTTCTTTAATTCGCGTTCCCACAAATTATTATGAACTGAAAAGCTAGTGGCACCAAAAACCATCATTATCATGATTATTCCCATTGTTGCAGGTGTCATAATCGCCCCTAGATCATTGACAGGTAAGAAACCAGCTGTAGAAATCCCAGTAAATACTAGATTTACTGATGTGAAAAGGTCTATTCCACCAATGAAGAATAGAAGAATAGTGAATATTATTGTATAAACAGAATAAATTGTAACTATCCTCCAGAAAGTTCCTCTGAAATTCGACTTTATCTTTCCAAACCCGCTCAGCTCACTTACAATTCTTGTACTTTCAGATGGAGACCCCAAGAAAAGTACCATCAAGTAGACAATGCCAATTCCACCTATCCACTGAGATAATCCTCTGAAAAATATAATTGATTTTGGAAGTATCTCAACATCTACTATAGTTGTCAAACCCGTGGTAGTGAAACCTGATATACTTTCGAAGAAACCGTTTATGAATAGGCTGTAAAAGCTTATCTCACCAAATATATTTTCTCCGAGGTATACATATGGAATAGCGCCTACTGTTCCAAGAAGGATGAAAGTTGTAATCATAAGTGTACAAATATCCTCAAACTGCATTTCGCCGTCTTTTGAGAAGTTTGTGAAAAAGAAGCCTACGAAGAATGAAGCGAATGCAGAAAGAACTAAGGCAGTTAATGCTTGATTTTCTCCATATAACAGTGCAATAATTACAGGAGCCAATAGGGCTATTCCATTCACCTGTAGGATGAGCCCTAAATTATGAAGTGTTCCAGAAGGCCTCCCTGTCAATGAGATTCGCCGCGCAGACTTCTGAAGATATTCTCTGTATCCTCAATAGGCGCAACAACGAAAACGGTGTCACTTTCTGCAATTGTGGTATCTCCATTAGGGAGAATGAGGTCTCCTTCCCTTTCGATAGCGAAGATATTTTGCTTTAATTTTAGATCACCATATTTTTTCCCAAGCACAGGTGATTTTTTTCCCAATAGAACCCCTGAAATCTGTGCCTTTTCACCACATATTGTTGCAAGACTGTTTAATCTTTCAGATGAGATTACTGCCTTTTGTATCGCCATAACGGTGTTTACGGTAATATTTATTGGAGTTACGTCCAAATCAAGATAAAATTCGTAATTTTCAGGATCTGTTACTCTCGCAATGATTTTCTTAACATTGAATTTTTTAGCAATCCTGCAAGCAAAGAGATTAATCTTGTCATCAGAAGTTGCTGTAACAAAAGCGTCTGCCCTCTCTATTTCGGCATCTACTAGAGCTTTCTGGTCAGATCCATCCTCGTTTAAGACCAATGCATCTAGTTCAACGGATAGCCTTTGGGCCATTTCTGTATCTATTTCTAAGATAGTGACGTCATGTTTGTCTTCCAAAAACAGTCTTGCAAGTCTCTCTCCTACCTGCCCACCTCCGAGTATTATGATATACATCGATTGTCCCTTGATTGTTGAATTCTTTGGTATCTTAAGAGTATTTTATAAGCCTTAGCATGCATTAATCTTTCTACAAATATGGTTCCCCCTATGGCTAATTTGATAGTTATCCTGTTCTAATTAAGAAACGGTTTGAGATTGATATTTATACTTGTTCGAAGAATAATAGGCAGTTTATTGTTTAACTAACGCATAATTGCAGTCGGTCCATCAATTGATGGTAAAAATATCGGTTCCTCAGCTTCTTCGGTTTCAGATTTAATCTTTTGTGTTTTGTCAAGCAGATCCTTTGCTCTCTTTATAAATGAAAAATGTTTATCAGCCCAAACTCCATAAAGTTTACCGCAGGTTGAACATCTCACGCCCTTATCAGTGTAGTATAACACATCTCCTCCACATGAACAAGGACCGAACACTCCTTTAGCATGGATACTTTCGATAAGGCGTATGGTTTTTTGCCTCATTTCAATCATTAATAATATAACATATGTTATATATAAATATTCACATTAATTAGCCCATTATATGTGAATAAATTTATTTATTAGCCTTGGAAGGGTTTAACAGATGTTGAATAAATTGGCTGATGAAGTGGTATGTTTTTCACATTCGAAGGATGTTGATGGGCTTTCTTCAGCTTCTATTGTAAAAATGGCTACTGGTGCTTCGGTGGTTCTAGTGGATTATGGTAACATTGTGGACAAATTAGGCTCTTTGAGTGATGCAAAAGAAGTTTATATCTGCGATATTGGACTTAATATGACCCTTGCAGTGCCTTTTCTTAAGGAGGTGGAGAGGATTACTGATTTTGCATCTGTTCATTTTATCGATCATCATCCTTTAGATGAGAAGTTGTCTACGCAGCTGAGTGGTTTGGGTGTTGATTTACATCATTCTTTGGAGGAGTCTTGTTCAGTTCTAGTTTATACGAAGCTCAGTGGACATTTGAAGGAAGGAGCCAATATACTTGCATCTTATGGAGCAGTAACGGACTATATGGATGATGCACCTTTTGCGAAAAAGTTGATTTCTCATTTTGATCGACAATTTATTCTTTTGGAATCGACGTTGCTTACATATGCTCTTTTTGGATCTGGTGATGACCAATCTTTCAGAAGTAATATTGTAGATGAACTTTCAACATTGAAATTTCCGCATGAAATACGTGATGTCCTGAAATATTCTCGGAAAGGTTTGGAGAAAATATCTGCTCTGATGATCGAGGTTGCAGAAAAAGGTGTTAAACGCAATTGGATAGCTGTTATGGAGGCCAAGGAAAGTTCCACTGGGATTATTGCGAACCTCCTGATAGGTGCTTTCGATACTCCTATTGGGATTTCTTATCGTCTAATAAAAGACGAAGATATGTGCGAAATCTCCATGAGAGGATCTTATGATTCTAAATTTGACTTAGGCAAGATAGTGACTCAAGTTACAGAAATGATTGGAGGCGTTGGTGGGGGACATAAGAAAGCTTCTGGTGCAAGAATTCCTAGCAAATCTTTGAATGACTTCCTGGATATGATTGAGCTTAAGGTAGATATGGCATCTACTCCTTTTCGTCGTCATTAAATATTCAAGTTGGAGAGGTTTGTTCCATCTTTCCGAAGTAGCGATGATGATATTTTTTAGATAACCTATTCGGTTCATTTAACTCTCTTAATATCTCATTCCTTCTATTCAAAGGGTTTTCAAGTACTATCTATGTTATACTCTATTGAAATACTTTAATATGCAAAAATTTTGATATGACAAATATGTCTTCTATCTATGAAGAGGAGATAATCAGACTTATCAAAAAAGATTTGTCAAGAATTAAGTTATTGAATCGTAAAGATCCAACGAATAAAGATCTGAGATTACTGAAGTCTAATGTTCAGTCTCTGAAAGTTGAATTAAAACAATATGAAAAAGCTATGGAATTATTTAGGACGAAACCAGTTTAGCCAGTTACTAATCAAGCTTAATCAAAATGAGTCATTTTTACTATTATTCCCAAACTTAAAAAAAAATATATCCTATTTGATGACACTTTTTACTCTTTTCTATAGCATATATGCAAAAACTATATATTTGGCTGATAAACGAGCTTAACAAGTGAGTAAAATGAGGGATTATCTTCATCAAAGTTACTTTTTTCATCTTTAGAATCAGATCTCATTTTTTTAAAAATCTTTGTATCCCCTCATTTATTATGAGGAAAACTTTTACAGATGAAGAACCGCTAATGGTCCCCCTCAAATGGATGGAAAATCTATGACTGTAATCAAATTCGCAATCCCTAAAGGTTCATTGGAAGAAGCTACCTTTCAATTTCTAGCGCAAGCTGGTTATATTATTTCTAGTGGGAAAAGATCTTACAGGCCTGAGATAAATGACCCGGAAATAGCTCTAAAAATGCTTAGACCTCAAGAGATACCTGTCTATGTTTCTGAAGGAGTAGAAGATATTGCTATAACTGGAGAAGACTGGATTAGTGAAACCAAAGCAAATGTTGAGATTCTTACATCTTTAGAATATGGCCGAGTAAAACTTGTTGCCGGTGTTCCGAAAGACTTGCCTGCAGATTCACTTTCAGAGGTTTTACAATATCTTTGGTCACAAAACCGAAACATAAGAATCTCTACTGAGTATCTTAAGATTTGTTCTGATTGGGTCAAATCAAATCCTGTATACAAGAAAAAATATGGCAATAAAGATCCAATGATTATAACGCCATGGTGGAAAATTGGTGATAATCCAAAAGTAAGTATTTTCCTTTCTTTTGGTGCAACAGAGGCAAAAACACCTGAAGTAGCTGATATTATAATGGATGTTACCGAAACAGGATCTACTCTTTCAGCTAACAATGTTAAGATTATGGAAGTTGTTATGGATTCTTATGCTGTTCTTATCGCCAATAAAGACGCGTTATCTGATCCAATAAAACGGGAAAAGATTTATGATATTCTCGCATTATTCCGAGGCGTAGTAAGTGGCAGAAAAAAACTACACATATTTGTAAATGTAAAAAAGGAAAATCTTCAGAAACTTCTTTCAGCACTTCCTGCTTTGAAGAACCCCACAGTTAGCTCACTATCTGATGAAAATTGGTTATCAATAAATACTGTTGTGGATAGACAAAAATTTCTTAAACTCCTCCCTAACCTTAGAAAGTTCGCACAAGGATTAGTCGTACATGAGCCTCGACAGATTCTTTCATTAGACGAATTACCTAATGGTGTCGATAGTGAGGAATAAGAAGCAGATTCGCATCCTTGACTTCAAAGATGTAAAAATTACTGAAGGTCTACCTGACCTTAGATCTAGAGAAGCTATCTCTTCTAAAGTGGATAGAATCGCAAGAAGAATCATAATTGATGTGAAAAAAGATGGCGATAAAGCGTTATTTGAATATACCCTGAACTTGGATTCTGTACAACTCACCAAAGATACGTTAAAAATTTCAGATAATGAAATAAGAGAAGCATATCTTAAAGTCACTAAGAAACAAATTTCTGCGATAAATTTCGCTAAACGTAGAATCGAAAGATTTGAACAATCTGTTATCAAGCACATACAACCTCAAAGTATTCAAGAGAAAGGAGTTAAAATAAATCAGAATATAATACCGATAGAGCAAGTAGGGTGCTATGTTCCTGGAGGGAATGCAATTTACGTAAGTTCTCTATTGATGACTGTCTTACCCGCGAAGGTTGCGGGTGTTAATCGGATTGTCGTCACCTCACCTCCATCAAAAAACGGCAACATATCACCACTTCTAATTGTTGCCGCTGATATCTGTGGGGTAGATGAATTCTACAAAATAGGTGGTGCCCAAGCGATAGCAGCTTTAGCATATGGAACGGAGAGTTTGAAATCAGTAGATAAAATAGTGGGACCCGGAAACATCTATGTGACAGCTGCCAAACTTATCGTATCCAGTGTAGTGGGGATTGATATTCCTGCCGGTCCAAGTGAGCTGCTAATATTAGCAGATAAATCTGCAAATGCCAATTTTATAGCAAGGGATTTAATTTCACAAGCCGAGCACCGACACGATAGTATAGCTGGATTAGTGACAGATTCTCCAAATCTTATTAAAAATGTCACAAAAGTATTGAATGAATATTTGCAGCAATTAACTCGAAGTGAAATTGTTTTAGATTCTTTTTTTGCAAACGCTTTCATTGTACTCTGCAAAGACAGACATCAGATGGTTAAGTTCGCCAATATTTTCGCAGCGGAACATCTTGAAATTATGACTGATTATCCTAAAAATATTGTGAATAAAATTACTTCAGCCGGTCTTATTCTTCTAGGTCCCTACTCTCCATCAGCAGCAACAGATTATTGTGTTGGGACTAATCATGTCCTCCCTACGAGCAAATTTGCTCGTTCAAGTTCTGGTCTTTCATCTTTGGATTTTGTAAAACAAGTCAATGTAGTGGAATGCTCTAAGCTTGGTCTCAATAATTTACGTAAACATATATCAGTTCTTGCTTTATCTGAGGGTTTATCGAATCACAAGTTAGCTGTAGAGGAAAGATTCAGGGATGAGACTAAGTGATGCTGGACAATTATTTTCAGTTTAAAATAGATGGTAAAGACGTCTATATACGTAAAGATGGTATTAACCCACTAAAAGATGTAACAACTGTGTTATTCGATTGTGATGGTGTATTAATAGATGCCCGTGAATCATATGATCTTTCAATACGAAAAACAGTTTCCTATATCTCTCGAGAGATACTGAAAACACCAGTATCTGAAGATGAGATAACCGATAAAGTAATTTATGGTTTCAGAAAAAGCGGTGGATTTAACAATGATTGGGATACCACTTACGTGATACTTCTCTACTTATTTACGAGGATTCCTAAAAAAGTCGTTGATATCTTCAGCAAATTCTTCAAACTCAATGATATAGAAAGTGTTCCAAGAGATGTGTATGAGCGTGTTTCAGAAGTTAAGAAGCTGCTTTCTGATGTTGAAATTTCAGATGAATCCTTGTTGAATATATCAAATGATCTTATATTGTTATCTAAAAAGGCGGATATTAGAGGCCTAGATTCTATTTTAGAAGTTCTTCCAAAGATAGATGATGAAAACGCGTTTGTGGGTTTCAAAAAAATAATGTCTTATCCTGATAAAGTAGGTGTCAGTATGATTACAACACTCTTTGAAGAATTCTTTCTTGGATCAGATCTTTTTTCAGAAAAGTATGGATTTCCATCCGAATTCTTGGATCAGTTCCCTGGGCTTGTGTCCAGTGAAGTTCCTATTATAACTGAAAATACTATGAATCTTCTTTCGGAAATGTTTGGAGAATCAAATTTTGGAATAGTTTCAGGTAGAGCACAGCTTACAGCGAGATATACATTAGGAAATCTATTGAATCGTTTCAATTCTGATTTGATTTTTTTTATTGAGGATGAAAAATCTTCATCTCTTAAAAAAAGTGATTCTGAAAGGATAGACAAAATTAGTAAGCCACATCCATTCGCTTTATTGAAGGTAGCAGAAAATACAAAGAAATCTGGACGGATTCTATATATTGGTGATTCAATGGAAGATCTTATTATGGTGGATCAATCAAATTGTATAATTGATAGATTTATTACTGCAGGTATATGTGGATATTCTCACGATACTGAAGAGCTTGTAAAGATGTTTAAAGAACACGGAACCTTTCTAATAATTGAGTCTGTAAATGATATTCCAAAGGTTTTCGAGAGAATAATGAGGGAAGACCTTTGAGATCAGCTAAAACCAAACGAAAGACATTAGAAACATCAATCAAGATTAAAGTTAATATTGATGGTGATGGAATTTGCGAAGTGGATACAGGAATAAAATATTTAGACCACATGATGACTACACTTTCAAAACACAGTTTAATAGATCTGAAAATAAAAGCTAAGGGTGACCTTCAACATCACATAGTGGAAGATGTTGCTATAGCACTTGGTGAAACTCTGTCAAAGGCTTTAGAAAAGAGAGAGCATATCAATAGATTTGGAAACGCAATTGTCCCCATGGATGATTCACTTGCAACTGTAAGTGTTGATCTTGTGAAAAGACCATACAGCAAAATATCCCTCGACATTGAGCATGAAAAAGTAGAAGATATGGTTAAAGAGGACATTCAACACTTCTTACTATCTTTTGTACAATCGTTAGAGGCTACTGTGCATATTATTGTCAAATATGGAGAAGATGATCATCACAAAGTGGAATCTGCTTTCAAGGCTTTAGCTTTATCTCTTCGACAAGCCGTAATCCAAGATATCCAGAGAGAATCTCCACCAAGTGCAAAAGGTGTGATGTAACTGCCTAAGATAGGAATACTTGACTATGGAGCAGGGAATCTTTTCAGCTTAAAATGTGGATTAGAAAAAGGTGGTGCAGAAGTAGAAATAAATGAAACCTTCAAAAAAAAACAGGATTTAGATGGAGTTATTCTGCCTGGTGTTGGGAACTTTGGTTCAGCATCAAATGCTTTGCAGTCATATAGAGAAGATCTCATTGAGGCTGTAAATACAGGTCTTCCATTTCTTGGGATATGCTTGGGGGTTCAAATGATTTTTGAATTAAGTGAAGAAGATAGAGGTCGTGGATTAGCATTTTTTGAAGGGAGTACCGTCAAGCTTCCATTAACCGTAAAATCGCCTCATATGGGATGGAATACTCTAGAAATTGTTAGAACAAACGAGTTTCTTGATGGTATAGAAGATGGAATTTGGGTATATTTTGTTCACTCTTATTACCCAAAGTTTAAAGATAATACTGCGCTTGTGGCTACTACGGATTATGGAGTCAAAATTCCTGCAGTTATAGCAAAAAGGAACATCTTTGGTACCCAATTTCATCCAGAGAAATCAGGTTCTGATGGATTAAAAATATTAATCAATTTCATAGATATTTGCAGTCGGTGATCAAATTGAAGCTGATCCCTTCAATCGATATTTTTGGCGGCAAAGTTGTTAGATTTGTTAAAGGCAATCCTGATAGTTCAATAATATACAGTGATGATCCTCTGAGTATCGCTAAAAAATGGATTAACCAAAATGCAGATGCTATACATGTAGTGGATTTAGATTCAGCTATAGGAACAGATATCGATAATCGAGGTCATATTAAGAATATTGTAGCTAATTCTCAGATACCTATTCAAGTAGGTGGAGGTATTAGAGATTTCAAATATGCATCTTCACTTTTTGATTATGGTGTAAGTGGCCTTGTTTTTGGCACTTTGGCGTTTAGACATCCTCCCATAATACAGAAATTAATCAAAACTTTTGGAAGTAAAAAAATAATGGTTGCATTAGATTATTTGGATGGTGCGGTTGTGGTAAAAGGTTGGACAACATCTACTGGTGTATCGTTAGAGAACGCGATAACTAAATTTCAGAATATTGGTGTAAAAAAGTTCTTATTGACTTCTGTCGAACGAGATGGAACATTAGTAGGTCCTGATTATCAGACCTTGAGAAGAATTCAAGGTGAATATAGAATTAAGGTTTTTGCTAGTGGGGGTATACGAAGTGTTCATGATCTTCTCCACTTAAGAGAAATCGGAGTATATGGTGCTATTATGGGGAAGGCTCTATATGAGGAGAAATTCAGTCTGAAAAACGCAGTATCCACAATCAGGAGATGATAAATGTGGCTCTAGCTAAACGAATAATCCCCTGTCTTGATGTCAATCATGGGAAAGTTGTAAAGGGAGTACATTTCCGTAATTTGAGGGATGCTGGTCTTCCTGCTAATTTAGCGAAGAAATACTGTGAAGAAGGCGCTGACGAACTTGTTTTTCTTGATATTACTGCTTCTCCAGAAAAACGGAAAATACTTGAGAAGCTTGTTCGTGAGGTGGCTCTAGTTATGGATATTCCTTTCACTGTTGGTGGCGGGATAAGTGGATTAGATGATGGTAGATTGATTCTTCAAAATGGAGCTGATAAAGTATCAATTAATACTGCTGCAGTAAAAGATCCTACTCTAATTAGTAGATTGGCTGATAAATTTGGTCAGCAGTGTGTTGTTGTCGCTATTGATGCTAAACGTAGATTTGATTCGCTGGATGGAAAGATAACTGTGAAAGAAGGGGAAAAACATTTCTGGTTTGAAGTCTATACGTATGGAGGCTCAAAACCTGTAGATCTTGATGCTATACAATGGGCTCGTCAAGTTGATAAATTGGGTGCCGGTGAAATTCTATTAACATCAATTGATAAAGATGGAACACAAAACGGATATGATATACCATTAACAAAAACTATTTCAGAAAGTGTTTCCATTCCTGTAATAGCAAGTGGTGGCTGTGGAAACCTCGATCATATACTGGATGTTTTCCAAAAAGGTGCAGCTGATGCTGCTCTAGCTGCTTCTATTTTTCATTTTGATGCATATTCAATCGAAAAAGTGAAGAGGTACTTATATGAGAATGATGTGACGGTGAGACTATGAATAAGGTAATTATTGATTCAATAGATTTTAAGAAGGGAGATGGTTTGGTTCCGGTTATAGTTCAAGATTCTAATTCACGAGATGTTTTAATGTTGGCGTATGCAAATAAAGAAGCTGTCAAGCAAACAATTGAGACTGGTTTTGGTCACTACTGGAGTCGTTCTCGAAAAGCTTTATGGAAAAAAGGTGAAACCTCTGGGCATCTTCAGAAAGTGGATGATGTGTTAGTTGATTGTGATCAAGATGCTCTTCTTTATTTGATTAAGCAGACTGGTGTAGTCTGCCATACTGGTAAAAAAACTTGTTTTCATAACCGAATTATTCGGTAAGCTTATTCTTGTACTTCTAGTGTTCCATATCTGCCGATGTTGAGGCTGACTTCTCCCTGGAAGCTGTTTGTATAACCGCTCTCTATCTTTATTTTGGAACCTACGTTAACTTGTTCTATTTGCTCATTCCATAGAGTTAGTTTTGTTGAACCTGTCTCATCGTTCAGGATTGCATCTGCCACTTTTGCCTGACCACCTGCCCTAAGATTCACTTCTCTCGTTTCAGATATTTCAGTTATCTCTCCTTCAATATCTACTTTGCGTATTCCATCTGTAAGTTCACTTATCTTCAAATAGTTTTGACCCCTTAATCCTAAGTGTAAACTATCCAATATATAACTTATACAGAAATATCTTCTCACTCTAAGTAGCATATAAATTCTGCATTGATGAAGCAGAGTGCTATGGACATTTTCGGGTATGATATTATTCTAATAATTCAAATTCTAATTGTTGTGATCAGTAGTTATCTTGTTGGAAAGGTTGCTGCAAGATTGCTTGCACGACTTTTTGATAAGACCCCTTTTCCTGAGAATATCGAGCAAAGTTTAGTCAAGGGCTCAAAGAATATTGTTTATGTTATTGGGGTTTTAATAATTGTTACATTAGTTGGTTTCGATGTTACTTCAGTTATTGTTGGATTAGGTGCATTAAGTATTGCTATAGGTTTCGCTATGAAGGATATAATTCAGAATTTGGTTTCTGGAATCTTGGTACAATTAGATAAGCCATTCAAAAAAGGTGACACCATAGAGGTTCAGGGTTTTGTCGGTAGGGTAATGAAGATGCGTGTTAGAACAACAGTGCTTCAAACAGAAAAAGGAGAACTCGTACATATTCCAAACTCCGTTTTTGCTACAAAACCAGTTGTAAATAAGAATCTTGGAATAACTTCTGAATCCACTTAAGAATTATTAATTAATACTCGGTTCCACAATAGGTTTGTCTGGGTAATGTTTCAAATAACAGCACAAACATTGGTAACCGCGTTTCTCGCATTTATCCTTCCTTTTGTCGCAATCATAATGCTCACGCCTCTACTTATAAAGATACTTTCAAAGCGTGGCAATCTTGTACTTGACTACCATAAACCAAACAAGCCCCTCGTCCCGACACCTGGAGGCCCAGCAATATTCTTCTCACTAATCTTGGGTGAATCTTTTGTCTATCTTGTTACTGGAGCTAACGGTGCATTAGCACTGATACTGGTAACAGCTATAGCTGGTGTCATCGGTGTATTGGATGATATCTACACCTTGAGTGCTGTATTGAAACCTGTTCTCCTGATTATGGCCTCTTTTCCAATTCTTATTCTTGGTGCATACAATTTTCACATAGCTTTTCCTTTATTTGGAGAAGTTAGATTATCTATTATTTACCCAATTCTCATACTAATAGCTATACCAGTTACAGCAAACACTATCAACACAATAGATGTTTTAAACGGTGCAGTTAGTGGATTCCTTGCCATTTCTTCTATCCCTCTTATCCTTGCATTGGCTTTCAAAGGATCTATGGATACAGTTCTGATGGTGATGCCCCTACTGTCGGTTGCTCTTGGGTTCTTCATATTTCATAGATTTCCATCCAAAATATTCCCTGGTGACTCAGGTAGTCTAAGTCTAGGAGCTATTTATGGAGCTATTGCAATAGTTGGAGGGATTGAGGTTATTGGTATAGTTGCACTTTTACCTGCTATCCTTAACTCCTTCTTCTTCCTTTCAAGTGTCAAACGATTGGTAGAAGGTAGAATTATAAAATTGCGGCCCATTAAGGTTCTTAGTGGGAATATGTTAGAAGCTTCAAGGAACGGTTCCGCTCCGATAACTCTTGTTAGGCTTATCCTCGCAGACGGCCCGCTGGTAGAGAAAGAAGTAGTTCAAAATATCTTGAAGATGGCAGTATTTTCATCTTTTCTTGCTATTGTAACTGCCGTACTGACTTGGGTGATTTGAATTGTCTTCCCGTATCCTACCTCTATTACTTTTGATTGCTACGGTTTGGGTAATGATTTTTGTTGGGTTGGCTGGTATTTTCTTGATTGTGGTTCCTCTTCCTGATATCTATCCAGATACTGTTGGAAGAGCTGTTAAATCCGTTGTTCAAGTTGTTGTTTCTGGAATATTTGTTATTCTTTGGCTTTATAGTATGTGGCAGCTAAGGAATTTCTATGTGCGACGAAAAATTCTTACTATCTCCAAGGATTAGTCTTTTACTTTAATTTCTTCTCCCAAGTATATTTTTTCTTCTCGTACTCTGATCTACTGCAAACAGTTTTAGCAGGATGTCCCATTACTACCGTTTCAGGAGGAACATCTTTCGTTACAACTGCTCCCATACCCACCACACTGTTATTGCCTATTGTACATCCGCTCCCAATTACTGACTTTGCTCCAATAATAGCTCCATCTCCGATATTCACTCCTTCAAGTCTTTTACTTGGTGGGTACCTATCATTGATAAGTACCGCTGCGGGACCTATGAACACATCTTTACCAATATTAGACAAAGGCGCAATATATGCTAATCCTGCTATTCGGGTGTTTGCACCAACAACTGTATTGTAGTCCACGTGAGCTAGTGCACCTATCGAAGCATTGTCCCCAACTTCAGCATTGTCACCAATATATGCGTAATGCCAGATTTTCACATTTGTTCCTATCTTGACTTTTTTTCCAATATAATATGTTGCATTATCCGCTATTCGATTCATATGATTATTTTCATCTCGTTGATATTTTAATTTATCATATGTTCTTAAAGATCCAAGTAGATTGGGGAGCCTGTTTTAATTGAAACAAGTGCTGCTTCTGCTATCTTGGTTGTATTCAAGGCATCTCGACCAGTAACTAATGGTTGATAATCTCTATTAATGCACTCAAGAAAACTTTCCAACTCATTTTTTAATGGTTCCTGCCAATTGCGTCTAGGACTGTGAGTCCCTTGGTTATCATCTATTGTTATGCTTTGTTTAATAAAATCTATTGTTGCTACTCCTTCCGTACAGACCGCATTAAGTTGTCTAACTCTCTTCGGGGTCACCCAATTAGATGTAATGAATGCAGTTTTTTGTTCTTCGAAGCCTAAAATAATGGCGGCAAAATCTTCATTTTTACTTACTACTTTACCACCTCTTGCGAAGACTACTTTGGGTTCAGTCTCAAATAACCAGCGTGCAGTATCTATATCATGAACTGAAGTATCAGTAATTATCCCAATATCTTTAATTCGAGTTTGCCACTTATTCTCTCGATGAAATTCTAGTAAAAAAGGCTCACCGAGCTTATTGCTCCTTAACATACTCTTTAGCTCCGTGACAGCTGGATTGAATCTCTCTATGTATCCAGCTGAAAGTTTTACTTTCTTTTTATCTGCTTGTTCAACGAGTTTTTCTCCTTCTTTGGCTAATGCTGTAAGAGGTTTCTCTACAAAAGTGTGTAACCCACATGATATCGTCTTTTCAGCGATTTCATAATGAGTTGAAGTTGGGGTACAAATAGTTATACCATCAAGATTTTCTTCGTTTAGGAGTTTTTCAACTGAAGTATACCCTTTCACCCCATACTCTTTTTGGAACTTCGATACTCTTGACACATCAACATCACAGAATGCAGCTAAGGTTCCAAGTTCATGCAGTACCCTTAGATGATTCTTACCCCATCCTCCTGTTCCAATAACCGCTATTCTCACCATATAGATCACTTGTAATTATTCACAAGTAAATCAGCCATTAAAACAAATGTTTCGGATTTTTTATCATCAAGATTAAAAACCTTTGAAGCATACTTCTGATCCTCCTCAGAGCAAATAACAACGATATCTGTTTTATTCATATCTTGTGTAGTCATTGTAAACCCCCTGCCTGCCTGTGTGGTGTATTCACCACGATTAAGAATATTTACATCACCAATATAATCATGTAACCTCTCTTTAATACTGTTTAATACTGCCAACCTCTCTCCTCTCATTTCGTATTTATCCACTGACCAAGCTAGAGTAATTTTGGTTTTACTTGCCTTCAACTCATTCTGTTTCATCACGTTTCGGATCTCATCTACAACATACTTTACATATCCATCAATACTCTTTAAAATTCCTGTTGTAAGATACAATGACGGGTCTCCAGTATCTAAAGTTCCTACAACAAACTTTAGATCAAAGAGACTTTCAGTGATCTTATCTAAATACTCTGATTCATTGGTTCCCAAGATATTCTTTATCTTTAGGCGTTCATCTCTATTTGGAATTTTTTTGTATACTTCCAAATTTAGTACTTTAGGGATGCATTGCGATAAGATGTTCCGGAAATAAAGTGTCTCAGATATTTCTAGAGTAGACGCTTTCGGAAGATTAATCCCTGCTTTCTTAAAAATTTCTTTAGCCTTCTCGCCTATCTTTTGGGGCCCCAACGATAGTACATTCTTTGATCTTGGCTGGAGTGGTGCATAAATGTATTCAAAGTCTTCTCCTTCTTTCAGCCCACTCATCTTCTCGATTACTGCTATGTTGACTTTATTCTCGTTGAAACCAACTGGAAGACAAAAAATTATTATTGTATTCTTGGATATATTCTTGGCAATATCTCGAAATCGAGTGTTGACTTCTGCCTTGGCTTCTTGATCAGTCTTTCTAATCTTTGGGGTAAATAATATGTAATCCGCCCTGTTTATTGATGATTGCATAGATTCCAAGCTAACTAAAGTTTCTTCTTCAAGCAGATTACTTACTTCACCATATGATGATATTATATCTGGAGTAAGTTTCATTCCCATTTGAAGATTCTCATCCACGATTATCGTCTCTATTCCATTCTGAATTAGTGTAGATGCCACGCTGTATCCCTCGGTACTCAGACCCACAATAGTAGCTAGTCCTGTTATACCATCCAAAACCAAACCAATCCTCTTATTAGGTATGTTGGAATTAGGGGTAGAAAACACTTTCCCATAAACTCAATGTAAATCGGGCTTGGGACTGAAGATTTATGTGTTAGTTATTGTTGGATGACATACAAATTTGAATGATTGGATTGGGAAAATAAATTAGTGAGATATTTCTTTCTTCTTACTGAATAACAAAGAATTAAATATAGTTATTCAACGACTTTCCAATAGACGTCCAATGATCATCTGGATTGACATTTTGACTCCTAAACAAATACTCTTCTTCACCCCTTTAATTCAGGATTTAGAGGCTAAGGGGCATGAAGTTCTAACCACTTCCAGAAAATACCTTGAAGTTGAGCTTCTTGCGTCATTAAAAGGTTTAGATCTAACGTTTGTAGGTAGACATGGTGGCGCTTCATTGATGGAGAAATTAAAGGCAAGTTGCGAAAGGACTCTTCATCTTTCTGATTATGTTAGAAAACTTGGGATAAATTATGCTGTATCTTTCAGCTCTCCTGAATGTGCAAGGGTTGCTTTTGGGATGAATGTAAAACATTTCTGTATTAGTGATTCTCCTAACTCTGAAAAAGTATGCCAGCTTACTATACCGTTATCTGATACTCTTCTTACCCCACAAGTTATTCCATCATCTGTTTGGAGAAAATATGGTATATCGGAGGACAGAATTGTAACATATAATGCGTTGGATACTGCTGTTTGGTTAAAAAGAAGACCTAAAGAATCAGCAAGAAAAGAGGATTACGGTTTAGATGCCTCCAAGAAGACAATAACTATTCGACTTGAAGAGAGCCAAGCATACTACATTCCGCCTTCTGCTGAGTCATATACAAATAAGTTACTAGATTCTTTACTTTTGAATTTTCCGGATTGTGAAATTTTTGTGCTTGGACGGTACGCTATACAAATCGAAGCAGTCAAAAAAGCTTATGGCCCCAAAGTAAAGATAGTAAAAAATGCTGTAGATGGAGCTGGTCTTCTTTCAGTTTCAGATGTCTTCATCGGCAGGGGCAGTACGATGGCTCAAGAAGCAGCGCTGCTTGGGGTGCCCTCAGTGTCCGCATCTCCAGGATGGGGAAAGGATGGGTTTTGGACTGAGAAATTTCTTATTAGTGAAGGGTTATTGGATAGGCCTGAAAGCATAGAAGGGATCATAAGTAAAGTTGGAGAATTCCTACAGGATGAGACACACAAAAAAAACCTTCAAAGACATGCTAAGAGAGTACTTGAGCATATGGAAGACCCAATAGGTGTGATGATCAAGACTCTTGAGAAATCTGCTTTGGAAGACAGAATTCTATGATTTTTATTTTTGGTATTAAAAATGTTTAAGATAATCGATTGTCATGTACATGTTGGAGACTACCGTATTAATTCACCTAAAATATATGGTTGGATGCAAGTTTCAAGTGAAGATCTATTAAACTACATGTCTGATTTTAATATAACAAGCTCTTGGCTGCTTTCTCATCCAAAAACAGTTCCTAATTATTATTTGAATAATAATGAAGATACGCTAGATATTACTTCAAGGCATCCTGATTTAATACCTTTTTGTACACCTTCAAGAGCTGACGATATTTCTGCATTAGTCAAAAAGGGTTGTAAAGGTATTGGAGAAATCAAAAATGATAAACCGATAGATCATCATAAACTGCAAGATATTTATAAAGTGGCTGCAGATTTTAGTTTACCTGTTTTAATTCATATAAGTGATAAATATTGTTATGGCAGTATTGATCAAATGGACTTTGTGTTTAGAAAGCATCAAACTAATTTTGTTTTGCATGGTTGGGGTTGTTGGAATTTATTAAAACATGAAGGGGCTTTAAAACATATCTTGGATTCACATCAAAATGTTTTTCTTGATATTTCAGCTAATAGCGGATATAAAACATTAATGGAGTATGATGACTCGATTCTTTTCTTACAAAAATATAGTGAAAGAATTTTGTTTGGAACTGATTTTCCTATGCTAACAACGTTTGATGGTAGCCAATTTGGAGCTAATCAACAACATTATAATTTGCTTAAAAAGTTAAGCGAAGAAGAAAGAGACAATATTTTCTGGAAAAATGCGGAAAAGTTACTCAAATGAGAAGAATATTGGTTACAGGCGCTGGTGGTGCTGCATCAATAAATTTTACAAGATGCCTGAAAAATAAGCATCATCTTATAGGCGTTGACTCTAATCCATATAAAACTATTCTGGCAGAAACAAAAAAATGTTATTTAATATCAGATCCAGATTCCAAAAGTTATATTGATGAATTAAATGAAATAATCATTGAATCAAAAGCTGAATTTATCCATGCGCAACCTTATAGAGAGGTCTTTAAAATCTCTAAATACCGTAAAAAAATAAAAACAAAAACATTTCTTCCAGATCATGAAATAGTCATTAATTGTACTGACAAATATAAATCATATTTAATTTGGAAAAAAGCAGGTTTAACCGTTCCTGAAACAAAAGTACTAAATCATAGAGACGATATCGAAAAGGCAATAAATAATTGGGGAAAATGTTGGATAAGAGCAAAAGAAGGCGCGGGTGCTAAAGGTGCACTTTTCACAGACAATTATGCTCTGGCTTCATCTTGGGTTGCTTATCACAAAGGTTGGGGTAAATATACAATTGGCCGATATTTGTCACCGAGATCTGTAACTTGGATGGCTTTGTATAAAGATGGCGAATTGATAGTTGCTCAGAGCCGAGAAAGACTATACTGGGAATTTCCATCTAAAACATTAACAGGAATAACAGGTATTACAGGCGCGGCTAAAACTATAAAAGATTCTATAGTTGATAAACAAGCCCTAGAATCTGTTAGAGCTATTGATGATAACCCTAACGGTATTTATAGTGTAGACATGACTTATGATGGTGAGGGAATACCTAACCCTACAGAAATAAACATCGGCAAATTTTTTACAACACATTATTTTTTTACAAAAGCAGGCCTGAATTTTCCAGAAATCTATCTTAAGTTAGCGTTCGATGAGCGAGTCGATAAACTGGGTCTCAATCCTTTAGAACCTGGATTAGTTTGGATAAGGGGAGTTGATAGCGAACCGGTTTTAACGACTGTTAAGAAAGTTGGTTTGGAGTGA